>ERZ773075.116-NODE-116-length-68304-cov-7.24802_pt1 | contig 68304 bp, 61 predicted proteins | sample MGYA00580614_ERZ773075 | MGnify/ENA primary metagenome ERZ773075 (study PRJEB29015, sample SAMEA2738021) | human oral metagenome | biome: human oral; feature: human-associated habitat; material: dental | place: China | collected 2043 ...
GAATGACCAGGCGCTTGCTCAAAGTGGCAGGCAAGTCTTGGGCGCGGGTGTAGGCAGGCAGGTTCATGGCAGGCGCAAGGGAAAAAACCGGAAGCGGTCCGGGAAAACAGGCAAAGGGGGCGGATTCTAGGAAGCCGCCTGCGCCCGAAGCCGCGCCCATGCCTTGCCGCCGCCGAACGCTGGCGGCTGGGCCAAGCGGCATGCTCCTGCCTGCAAGCGGGCGTGAGGGCGCGCAAGAAAGCTAGCGCAGCAACGCTGCAGAGCGCTCAAGCATCAGCTCAGCGTCTGGCCGCAAGGGGCAAAAGCGCGGATCGGGATGGGCTGCAAGGCGCAGACGGGGCTTGCTGTTTGCCGCCCGGCGAGGATTGGCTCAAACGGACTCTGAACCGGTTCCGGACGCGCCCCTTGCCGCAAGCCGCAGGCGCGCCTTCGCGCTGGAGCGGGCGTCATCAGAAACCATCAGTGAAACGGCTCGGTCAAGGCCGCCCGGCCAATGCCGCGCCCGGCCTCGCCCAAAGCGCTCATGCGGGCAAATGGCCTATGCGGCTTGCCTCGCGCTCATCCTGCTGGGCGCTGGCCAGCGCCCAAGCCTTGGGCGCGGCGCCCGCGTGCTGGCGGAAGGTTTTGCCGAAATGGCTGGCGCTGGCAAACCCCACGGCGCAGGCCACTTCAGCCACGGGGCGGCCCGCTGCCAGCAGGGCGCGGGCGGTTTGCATGCGCCAATGCGTCAGGCGCGCGTGCACGCTCTGGCCATACAGATGCTGAAAGCCCGCTTGCAGCCGTTTTTCATTCAGGCCCACCTCATGCGCCAGCGCGGCGGCCGTCCACGGCTGGCCGCAGTGCTGTTGCAGCAAGGCATGGGCGCGGCGCAGGCGGGGCAGATCGGCCGCGTGGACCGGCGCTTGGCAGGGCGCCTGCGCGGCAGGGTTGGGCGGCTGGCTGGCGAACACGGCCAGCGCTTCCAGCGCCTTGGCGCGCAGCCACAGCGCGCGCGCTGCGCCGTCTGGCAGCGGACAGGCCAGGATGTCGCGCGCCGCGCGCAGCAGCGCCGCCGGAGCATGCGCTGCCGCCAGGCTGGAGCCAGCGCCGCCGCCCTCGCCTTCTTGCGCAGACGGATGCACGGGTAAATGCGCGGCCAGTGCGGGCCTGAGCGCCCGCGCCGCCTGTGGCGTCAGGCGAATCTCCACCAGCCGCAGGCGCTGCTGCGCGTGCATGCAGTGAAAGCCTGCATTGCGCGCGCCGCTGCCGTGCATGAAAACGCACATGCCGCCGCTTGCGCGCAGCATGGGGCCGCCGCGCAAGGCGGTTTCCATCCGGCCCTCCAGCAACACGCACAGGCTGGTGGCAGGCGGGCCTTCCGCCTCGCACTCCCAGGGGCGGCTGGCGCGCACATCCAGGCAGGCCAGCCGCAGCCCCGCGCCTGGCGCGTGCAGCCGCATGCCGCAAGCCCACTCTTCGGGCAGGTGCAAGCCAGGCTGGCGCAGCAGCGATTCCATCCGCAAAACAGGGCGCGTCGTCGTCATGAGCAAGGCCTCGGTATTGAGAAAAGGGAGCGAATTCAACCAACAAAAAAACGGCGTTTGCGCCCGTTCCATCAGGACATCACGCGATGGATTCAGGAGCCCCATCAGCTTGCCGTCTCGCCCTGCAAAAAATTCCCGGAACCGCGCGCGGCGGCTGAAAACCGCCGGTTTTCGCAGGGGCGCTGGCCAATGATTTTGATTGACAGGAACTCTCAACAAAATTTCATTTGCCAAGGAGACTTCGGATGCGCGCACAAGCACCCTGCATCTGGCGGCGCGGCGGGGCCGCCCCTTTTCTTGTTTCAGCTTGCGCGGCGGCGTGCCTGCTGCTGGCTGGCGCGCCAGCTGGCGGCGCGGAAAGCGGCGCGTATCACCGCCCGGATCGCAACCCGGATAGCAGCCCGGATGGCGCTTTGGCCAGCGGCGGCCATGCCGCCAGCGAAAGCGCCTTGCCGGAAGTGGTGATTACCTCGTCCAAGCGGGCGCAGCCGCTGGCGCGCTTCAACGGCGCGGCGGCGGTGGCGAGTGAGCAGGCTTTGCGCGATGCGGGCGCGGGCGGCACGCTGGCGCTGGACAAGGCGCTGCCGGGGCTTTACACGGGCTACGGGGCCAATGTGATGTTTCCCATCTTCACCGTGCGGGGCATGACTTCGGCGCAAGACTTCTACAACCCCGCGCTGACGGTGTATGTGGATGGCGTGCCGCAGCTGCCCGTGATGGCGGCGCAGTCGCTGGCGGGCGCGGCGCGCGTGGAGCTGCTCAAGGGGCCGCAAGGCACGCTGTATGGCCAAAGCGCGCTGGGCGGCGTGCTGAACGTGAGTACGCGCACGCCGGGCGATGCGCCCTACTTTTCGCTGCTGGCGGGCCTGTCCAGCCGTGGCGGGCATGTAGCGCAGGCCGAGGCGGCGGGGCCGCTGTCGCCGGGGCTGCTGTATGGCTCGGCCATGGTCAGCAAGCGCAGCGCGCCGGGCGATGTGAGCAGCGCCGCGCTGGCGCAAAGCCGCCTGGGCGGCGCGCGAGACGGCCTGGGGCGCTTTCGTCTGCGCCTGGCCCCGCAAGGCCAGCCCTGGGAGGCCAGCGCGTGGGCCGCGCGCGAATGCACGAGCGGCCCGCAAGATGTGTATGTGCCCTTTGCCGACATCCGCCCCCGCCAGGCCTATGCCGACGCGCGCGTGGCCGCGCCCTGGCGCTTTTTTCACATGCGCCGCTGCGCCAACAGCGTGGCTGCACAGGGCCAGCGCGATTGGGGCAGCCCAGGCAACGGCTGGCGGCTGACGGCCACCGCCAGCAGCCAGCGCCTGCATTTCGAGCGGGGCTTTCCCATTGGCCCCTATCACTCCAGCCAGCCCGAGCAATGGCAGCAGAACACGCAGGAAGTGCGCCTGTCCACGCTGGGCGGCGAAGCGGGCGATGGAGCGGGGCGCACGCGCCCGTGGGACGCCGTTTTCGGCCTGTTCCGCCAGCGCGCGCAGCAGCAGCGCGCCAGCCAGTTCACGATGGCCACGGTGCCCGCTTCCATGCCCGCCACGCGCTCGGGCAACGACCGTCAGTCGCTGGCCGCCTATGGCGATGTCTCATGGCGCCTCACGCCCCGGCTGGACGCAGGCGCGGGCGTGCGCCTCTCGCGCGACGAAAGCCGCACGCGCTTTGCGGGCGGCGCAGGCGCATCGGCCTTCGCAGGCGCGGCGCGGCAGGCGCAAAACACCTGGCAGGCCCGCCTGGCCGCCGGCTGGCAGTTCAGCCCGCAGTGGCGCGGCTACGTGAATGTGGCGCAGGGCTACAAACCGGCGGGCTACAACCTCGCTCCGTCCAACCCGCTGGATACGCAAGGCTTCAGGCGCGAGCGCGCCCTCAGCTACGAAGCCGGCGTGCGCCTGAACACGCCGCGCGTGCAGGCCAGCTTTGCCATCTACCGCATCCGCACGCGCGACGTGCAGCTGTACACCAGCGAAATCGGCCAGCAGGTGCTGCGCAACGTGGGCCACGCCCGCTCCAGCGGCGTGGAAGCGCAGGCGCAATGGGCGCTGTCGCCACGCTGGCAGCTGGGTGCGGGCGGCTTCGTCAATCGCGCCACCTACACCGCCTACTACGCCGAAGGCTGCACCGCTTGCGCGGGCAAGCGCGTGCCCCACACGCCCCGCGCGGGGCTGAACGCCACCCTCACGGGCCGCTTCCAGGCGGGCCGCCATGTGCTGCGCCCGCAAATTGCCGCGCGCTACGTGGGCGCGCACTGGTTTGACGACGCCAACACCCTGCGCCAGGGCGGCTACACGCTGCTGGACGCCGCCCTGGCCTGGCAGCCCGCGCCCGCCGTGCAAGTGCGCGCCTGGGTCAGCAACCTCACGGGCAAAACCGTGCGCAACTACGGCTTCACCTTTGGCGGCTTGCCGCTGGCGCAGCTGGCCGCCGGCCGCGCGGCGGGGGTGTCGGTGGAATTCATGTACTGAGCGGGCGGCCCGCTGCCAGCCGCACGGCGAAGGCGGCGGAACGCATGCGCTCAACAGCGGGCCAGCGGGTCACGGGGCGCGCCAGATTTGCTCCTTCTTCAATAGCGCGCAATCCCCGTGGAATCTGCGGCAGGCGGCTTTTTTCTCCCGCTGAATTGGCTCCTGTTTTTGATGCAGCCCAGCGCCCGGCCGGGGCGTGGAAGCGGCGCTCCGAATCCTTTTTTGAAAGTGCAAGCCAAGACCATGCCCACACACATTCCATTGCATCTGCTGCTGCCTGCCATTGCGGGCATCTACATCAGCCAGACGCTGCTGACGGCCATGACCACGCAGGCGCTGCCCGCACTGCTGCGCGAAGCGGGCGCCTCCCTGCAAGCCGTGGGCCTGGCGGCGCTGTGGTGGCTGCCCTGGGGGCTGAAATTCGTCTGGGCGCCGTGGGTGGAGCGCCTGCGGCTGCCGCCGGGGCGGCGCGAGCGGCGCTCCCGCCCGCTGCTGCTGGGCACGCAATGGGCGCTGGCGCTGCTTTTGCTGGCGATGGGCGCGGCGGGCCTGGCCAGCGAAGGCCGCGCGCTCACGCTGGCAGGCGGCGCATGGGCGCTGGCGCTGCTCATGCTGGCAGCGCTGGTGTCATCGGCAGGCGATGTGGCCTGCGACGGCTTTGCCATTGACCAGCTCGCTAGTCGCCAGCGCGGCTGGGGCAACGTGGCACAAGTGGGCGGCGGCTACGTGGGCGCCATGCTGGGCGGCGGCGGCTTTCTGCTGGCGGCGCAAGCCGTGGGCTGGCCGCTGGCGCTGGCGGGCGCGGCGGGCGTGATGGCGTTGCTTTCGCTGCCCCTGCTGGCCGTGTGCGAGCCGCCCAGGCCAGAGGCGGCATGCGCGGCGAATGCGGCAGATGCGGCAGCAGGCCCTTCAGCGAAAACAGACGGCGGGCCAGCCGCCCACCGGCCCGGCCTGCTGCACGCGCTGCGCAGGCCCGCCGTGCAGCAGGGCCTGTGGCGCGTGGCGCTGTGCATGGCCGGGCTGCGGCTGGTCATGGGCCTGCCCGGCCCCCTGCTGCTGGATGCGGGCATGGAGCTGGAGCGGCTGGGCTGGGTGCTGGGCGCATTCAGCCTGCTGGCGGGGCTGGCGGGCGCGCTGGCGGGCGGCTGGCTCACGCGGCTGGCTCCCGGCTGGCGCGCAGCGCAGCTGGCGCTGGCGGCACTGGCCGCCGTGCTGGCGGGGCTGACCGCCACGGCCGTAGCCGCCGTGCCATCCGCCATGCCCGCTGCTTTTTCCGCCGTTTTGCCCGCTGCTTTACCCGCCAGCCTGGCCGTGACGGCGCTGACCGTCTTCACGGGGCTGCTCTTTGCCACTGCCGGATGCCTGTGGGTGGCGCTGTATTCGGCGCTGATGGAGGCCTCCTCGCCCTTGCAGCCGGGCGTGGATTTCACCCTGTTCCAGAGCGCCGACGCACTGATTGCCGCCGCCGGCGGCCTGGCTGCCGGCTGGCTGGCCCAGCACATGGGCTACGGCGCGTGCCTGGCCAGCGCGGCCTTGCTGTGCGCAGGCGGCGCGTGGGCGCTGGCGGGGCGCAAAAGCGGAGCCAGCCCGCCCCGCAGGCCCGAAGGCGGATGCGCATGAAACCGGCGAGCCTGTGGGGGCTGGGCTGGCCCTGGAATACCAAAAACAGGAGCAAATTGAATGGCCAGAAATGCGGCTCAGCGCCCATTCCACTAGGACGTATTGCTATTGGTTGAGGAGCAAGATGGCGCAGCCTGCTCCTTCCGTTTGCAGCGGTTTTTTGCCCGGCCTGGGGCGGTTCAGCGGCTGGCGCGCTCCGCCGCTTCGATGGTGTTGACCAGCAGCATGGCGCGCGTCATGGGGCCGACGCCGCCGGGCACGGGGGTGATCCAGCCGGCGACTTGCCGGACGCCTTCAAAGTCCACATCGCCGCAGAGCTTGCCGTTTTCGTCGCGGTTCATGCCGACGTCAATGACGACGGCGCCGGGCTTGACCATGCCGGCGGTGAGCACCTTGCGCTGGCCGGCAGCGGCCACGATCACATCGGCCTGGCGGGTGAAGGCGGCCAGGCTGGCCGTGCCGCTGTGGCAGACGGTGACGGTGGCGTTGGCGGCCAGCAGCATGAGGGCCATGGGCTTGCCGACGATGTTGCTGCGGCCGATGACGACGGCGTTTTTGCCGCGCAGGTCATTCATGCCGATGCTTTGCAGCATCTTCATGCAGCCATAAGGGGTGCAGGGGCGAAAGCCGGGCTGGCCGGTCATGAGCGCGCCGGCGCTGGCGATGTGAAAGCCGTCCACGTCTTTTTCCGGGGCGATGGCTTCGATGACGCGGCTGGCGTTCAGGTGCGCGGGCAGGGGCAGCTGCACCAGGATGCCGTGCACGCCGGCATCGGCATTGAGCGCGGCGATGCGCTCCAGCAGCGCGCTTTCGGGCAGGCTGGCCGGGTAGCGCTCGAGCGTGGCTTTCAGGCCGGTTTGCTCGCTGTCGGCCGCTTTGCTTTTCACATAGACCTGGCTGGCAGGGTTGTCGCCGACGAGGATGATGGCCAGGTGCGGCTGGATGCCGCGCGCCTTGAGGGCGGCGGTGCGGCCGGCGACTTCGGCGCGGATTTGGGCGGCAAGGGCATTGCCGTCGATGAGTTGGGCGGTCATGGGAAGGCGGGGGAAAGGGTTGCGAAGGAGGGTGCAGGCGGGTTCTCAGCGCTCCTGGCTGGGGGCGTCGGCGCCCAGCGCCACTTTGAGCAGGTCGGCCACGGTGTTGGCGTGCAGTTTTTCCATGATGTTGGCGCGGTGCGCTTCCACGGTTTTGATGCTGATGCCCAAATCGTCGGCTATTTGCTTGTTCAGGCGGCCCGCGACGATGCGTTCGAGCACTTGCGCCTCGCGGCCCGTGAGCCGCGCCAGCATGGCTTCGCGGTTGGCGGCCTGGGCGTGCTGGGCGAAGGAGGCGCGGGCCTGCTCCAGCAGGCGTTCGACCAGGGGCAGCAGCTGCTCTTCGGAAAAGGGTTTTTGCACGAAGTCCAGCGCGCCTTTTTTCATGGCGTCCACGGCCAGGGCGATGTCGGCGTGGCCGGTGATGATGGCCACGGGCAGGGGCGAGTGGCTTTCGGCCAGTTTGTCCTGCAATTCCAGGCCGCTCATGCCGTCCATGCGCACGTCAGCCAGCAGGCAGGCTACTTCGCGGGGGTCGTAACGTTTGAGAAAGGCTTCGGCTGATTCAAAGCAGCGGGCGCGGTAGCCCTTGCCTTCCAGCAGCCATTGAACGGAGTCGCGCACGGCGTCATCGTCATCCACCACATAAACGACGCCTTTGGGGGGAATCAGGCTCATGGGATCAGGTTTCTTCAGGGTTGAGGGGGCGCGCCTGCGCTGGCGCGGCGGCCGCAGCGGCCGGTATCCAGAAGGAAAAACGGCATCCCACGGTTTGTCCGCCATTGTAGAGATTGACCGCACGCAAACGGCCCTGGTGCGCCTCGATGATGGAGCGGCACAGGTTCAGCCCGATGCCCATGCCTTCGCGCTTGGTGGAAAAGAAGGCTTCATACAGGCGCTCTTGCACGCCCGGCGGCAGCCCGCAGCCGGTGTCTTCCACGGCAAATTGCACGGCGCTTTGGTCTTCAATCAGGATGAGGCTGGCCAGCAGGGTGATGCGCCGCTCATCGGGTGGGCGCTGCGCGGCTTCTATGGATTCGGCGGCGTTGCGGATGAGGTTCAGCAGCACCTGCCCGATGAGGATGGGGTCGGCCAGCACTTGCGGCAGATTCGGGGCCACGTTGCTGCCCAGGCGCACCTGGCGGCGGCGCGCTTCCACCTCGGCCAGCTCCAGCACCGGCTCGATGATGGCGGCCACCGTGCCCAGCTGCATCTTCGGGTCGCTGCGCTTGACGAAGTTGCGGATGTGCTGAATGACCTGCCCCGCCCGCTGCGCCTGCCGTGCCGTCTTGCGCAGCGCGCCCAGCAAGTCTTCTTGCGCCAGGCCGCCCGCTTGCACGCGGGAGATGATGCCGGTGCAGTAGTTGCTGATGGCCGTGAGCGGCTGGTTGAGTTCGTGCGCCACGCTGGAGGCCATTTCGCCCATGGTGATCAGGCGGCTGGCGTCTTCGGCCAGGCGGGCCTGCTCTTCGGCCCGGGCCTCGGCGGCGCGGCGGGCCGTCACGTCGGTGGCAATCACCATTTGCGCCAGGCGGCCATCGGCCCAGGTCAGATAGCGCGAGCGCACATCCAGCCATTTGTCCAGCGGGGGCAAATAGATTTCGGCGTTGTCGGGGCGCATTTTTTCGCCGCTATCGCCAGGGGCCGTGCGCAGCGAGCTGGCGCTGATCACCATGCCCAGGTGGCCCTGCGTGGTGTCGCCAAACCACCGGCGGTAGCGCTTGTTGGCGAACAAAAGCTCCTTGCTGCCCAGCGGCGCCACCGAGACGGAAGCCTCCAGCGACTCCAGCACCAGCGTGAAGCGCTCGCGCGCCGCCGCCAGCTCGGCGCGCACGCGGTTGGGTTCCGAAATGTCGGTCATCGACGCCACCCAGCCGCTGTGCTGCCCATGCCCGTCCATCAGCGGCGCGATGTACAGCCGCGCGTCAAACTGCTCGCCGCTCTTGCGCTGCACGCGAATCTGGCGGCTCGCCGCCTGCGCGCGGCCCGCCAGCTCGTCAGCCAGCACGCGCATCAGCGCTTGATGCTCCTGCTCGGGCCAGTAGGAATAAGGCGGCATCTGGCCCACCAGCTCGGCCTCGCTCCAGCCCGTCATCCGGCAAAAAGCCGGATTCACATACGTGATGCGCCCGTGCAAATCCAGCGCGCGCATGCCGGTACGCATGGAGTTTTCCATGGCGCGGCGAAAGCTTGTTTCCGCCGTCAGCGCCGCCTGCGCCTGCTGCCGCCAGCGCACGAAACGCCAGTTCACCACCAGCATCCACACCGTCATGGCCGACAGCGCCGCTGCCAGCCAGAACAGCGCCCGCCCCACCACGCCCTCGGGCGCACGCCACACCTGCGCTTGCAGCGTCAGCGCCCCCCCGGCCCAGGGCAGCGCCAGCGGCAGGCTCCGCGCCTGTGAGCGGCGGGCCGCCCAGGGCCATCCTTCATCCGCCTGCGTGCGGCCGCCGGCGGATGCCAGCCCCGCCAGCACGCCGCCTGTTTCATCCAGCAGGCTGAAGGCGTATTTTTCCTGTAGCCGCTGCGGCAGGCCGTGGTGCAGGAGCTGGCTGGCGTCATACACGATCAGCAAGGCCCCTTCCAGCCGCCCTTCGTTCATCAACGGCACATAAACCCGCAGGCTGCCCGCCTCGCCAGCCCCCGCTGGCAGGGGCACGGCATACGGCGCGCCATGCATCTGGCCTGCCTGGCCCAGTTCATTGGCGTTTCCAGAATCGTCAGCGCCTTCGCTTTGCAGCCCGGCAAACCCGGCCGCGCTGCCTTCGGGCGGCAGGCGCGCCACGGTTCGCCCCTGTGCATCAAGCCAGCGCATATCGCGCATTTCCGGCCAGCGCCCGGCCAGCGCCCGCGCGCTTTGCGCGAACTGCGCCGCGCCCATGTTGCCGCCGCTTACGGCGCGCGCCAGCCGCTCCAGCTCCCCCGCCTGCTCCTGCAAGTGCAAACGCAACTGCTGCTGGCTGAACTCCAGGTCATGCCGCGCCGCCGCCAGCTCGCGCTGAGCGTCTTGCGCGCTCAGATACCAAAACGCCGCCGCAATCGTGGCCAAAAACAGCAGCACCGCCGCCAGCGGCGCAATGGCCGCCAGGCGCTCCTGCCCCAGCAAGCGCTTCCACCGGTCAGTCCAAGGCGCTTGCGGCGCCAAAAAAGGATTGCTTCGCATGGACGGGCAGTGTAGGGCGCGAGGCCCGGCAAGCGCCTTATCTGCCGCCAGACTCAAGCCAGCGCCTTGCCTACGCGCCGGATGCAGGCAATTCTGGGAAACGCTTCAGTCAAAGCTGGCGTGAACTCATCGCCACTGAATCGCCTCTGCGCAACGGGCCCGGCCAGGCGAAAGAACTGCCTGTGAGGCCTTTTTCAGCTCCTGAAAGTAGAGCATGATGTCCTAGTAAAACGTGCGCGAATGCCGTTTTATTGGCCCTTTAATTTGCTATTGCTTTTGATGAATAAGGCCCTGCGCAGCCAAAGAGCAGCAGGCTGGCGGAAAGAGAGAGGCTGGAAGGCGCGGGGCTGGTTTTCAGGCCTCGGGCGTCAGGGCGGCTTGCGGGCTGATGCGGGCGGGGGGCTGGCCGGGCCGCAAGCGCAGAACTTCGGCGCGCGGCGCGGGGGCGTCCAGACACCAATCGGAGAGGACGATGCGGCTCAGCCCCGCGCCCAGCGTGTGGCTGGCCGGGCGGTGCGTGTGGCCGTGAATGAGCACGGGCGCGCGCGCGGCGGCGAGCAGGGCGCGGGCGGCGTCGGCATCGACATCGGCCCACTGATTCATTGCCTGCTGGCGGGCGCTGCTTTGGCCGCGCATGTGGCGCGCGATGGCCTGCCGCTCGGCCAGGGGGCGGGCCAGAAACTGCCGCTGCCAGGCGGGCTGGCGCACTTGCTGGCGAAACTGCTGGTAGGGCGCGTCATCCAGGCATAGGGCGTCGCCGTGCGAGAGGAGCCAGCGCTGGCCGCCAAAAATGAGCGTGACGGGGTCGGGCAAATCCTGTACGCCGCAGGCGGCCAGAAAGGCGGGGCCGACGAGAAAGTCGCGGTTGCCGCGCATGAAGTGCACGGGGCGGCGGGCGGCGGCGGCGCGCAATGTGGCGGCGCACTGGGCTTCAAGGCCGGGCTGGCGGGCGGCGTCGTCGCCTACCCAGGCTTCAAACAGGTCGCCCAGAATGAAGACGGCGCTGGCTGCCGTGCCCAGCATGTAGCGCTGCCAGGCGGCCACGGTGGCGGGTTCAGCAGGGTTCAGGTGCAGATCGGCAATGAAGTCCACGGCCTGCCACGCGGGCGGGGCCGCGAGTTGCGCGATGGCGGCGGGCGGGGCGAAGGCGTGCGGCATGGCTGGCGGCGGGGCGGACATGAAAAGGCGGGGCGTTTGCGGGGCGTTTACCAGCCAGATGGGCCGCAAGCCCCCGTGGAATCAGCGCAGGCCGCTATGGTTTTCATAGTTGCTTGACCAGCACCTGGCTTTTGCGGTCCCAGTTGTATTTGCGGATGCGCGCTTCGGGCAGCCAGTCGGGCGGCACCTGCCGGAAACCGCGCTTGATGAACCAGTGCATGGCGCGCGTGGTGAGCACGAAGATGCTGCCCAGCCCGATTTCCCTGGCCCGCTGCTCGATGCGGCGCAGCAGCTTGTCGCCGTCGCCCTGGCCCTGGCTCTGGGGCGAAACAGTGACGGCGGCCATTTCGCCCGTTTTCGCCTCGGGGTAGGGGTAGAGCGCCGCGCAGGCGAAGATCACGCCGTCGTGCTCGACGATGGAATAGTTGCCAATGTCGCGCTCGATTTCAGTGCGGCTGCGCTTGACGAGCGTGCCGTCCTGCTCGAAAGGCTCGATCAGCCGCAGGATGCCTGCCACATCGTCGGCCGTGGCCTCGCGCAGGCTTTCCAGCTTTTCATCGACCACCATCGTGCCGATGCCGTCGTGCACATAAATTTCCAGCAGCAGCGCGCCGTCCACGGCAAAGGGCAGGATGTGGCTGCGCTCGACGCCGTGCTCGCAGGCGGTGATGCAGCGGCTGAGGTAGTAGCCCGTGTCCAGCGGCGTTTCAGGCCGGGGCAGGCGCGCGACGATGCGGCGCGCTTCGGCCAGCGGAATTTCGGTATCCACCGGGTTGCCCTCGCTCACCGGCTCCTCGGGGCGTATGGCCACGCCGGGTTTTTGCGTCAGAAAAATGAGCTTGTCAGCCTGCAAACTGGTGGCCACGCGCGTGGCCACTTCTTCCATGGTCAGGTTGAACGCCTCGCCCGTGGGCGAAAAGCCAAAGGGCGAGAGCAGCACCAGCGCGCCCGCGTCCAGCGAGCGGGTGATGCCCGCCACGTCCACCTTGCGCACCAGGCCGGTGTGCCTGAAATCCACCCCGTCGATGATGCCCACGGGCCGCGCCGTGATGAAGTTGCCCGAAATCACGCGCACCGTGGCGCCCGCCATGGGCGTGTTGGGCAGCCCCTGGCTGAAAGCGGCCTCGATCTCGTAGCGCAACTGCCCCGCCGCCTCCTGCGCGCAATCGAGCGCCACCGGATCGGTCACGCGCATGCCGTGCGAAAACTGCGCTTCATGCCCCTTGGCTGCCAGCTGCTCGGTCAATTGCGGGCGAAAGCCATGCACCAGCACGATGCGCACGCCCATGCTTTGAATCAGCGCCAAATCGGTCACGATGCCGCCCAGCTTGCCCGCCGCAATGGCCTCGCCCTCCACGCCCACCACAAACGTCTTGCCCCGGTGCATGTGAATGTAGGGCGCCACGGCGCGAAACCACGGGACAAAAGCAGGATTGAATGCGGCGGAAGACATGGCAGCCAGCGTCGTGCGAGAAAAAAAGAAGGCGCAAATTATGCGGCGGCCCGCGCAGGTTTTTCCGCATGGCCGGGCGCGGGAAAAAGAGATTGATTCAGCGCGCGCCGCACGTTTATTGCGCGTTCATTGCATTTTCACCGGATATTCATTCATGGTTTTGCACTAGCGCAGCGTTTCGCGATGGCAGTGGATATATTCCGGCGAATCGCATTTGGTTTTCACTTTTGGAAACCGGCTTTCGGGCTGAATCCCCGCTGAAAACGCCGCTTCCGCCTATTCTCTGAACAGATTCTCATGGCCCATTCCCGCGCCGCAGCCATTTTCACCACCGCCTGCGCTCCCCTGATATGGGGCAGCACCTACCTTGTCACCACCGAATTTCTGCCGCCAGAGCGGCCATTGACCGCAGCGCTGCTGCGCGTGCTGCCTGCGGGCCTGTTGCTGCTGATGTACGCACGCGTGCTGCCCAGGCGCAGCGAATGGGGCACGGTGATTTTGCTGGGCATTCTCAATATCGGCTTTTTCCAGGCCATGCTGTTTGTGGCCGCTTACCGGCTGCCGGGCGGTTTGGCGGCTGTGCTCAGTTCCACGCAAACCCTGATGGTTTTATTGCTGACGTGGCTGATTGGCAAAACCATGCCGCCCAAAGCGGCCTGGTTATGGGCAGCGGCAGGCGTTGCGGGCATTGCGCTCATGGTGCTTTCGCCGCAGGCCAGTTATGACGCCTGGGGAATCGCTGCTGCCCTGTCGGGCGCGGCCTCCATGAGTCTGGGCGTGTATTTGTCAAAACACCGCAGAACCAGCCTGCCGGTGCTGGCATTCGCTGGCTGGCAATTGCTGGTTGGCGGCCTGTGCCTGCTGCCCGCCGCGCTTTTGGCGGAGCCGCCCCTGCCGGCATTGACGCTGGCCAACATTGGCGGCTACCTCTATCTCTGTCTATTTGGCGCAGTGCTGGCTTATGTGCTGTTTTTCAGCGGGCTTGCCCGATTGCCGCCTGCCGTGGTGTCGTCGCTGGGGCTGCTCAGCCCGGTATGCGCGTTCGCGCTGGGCTGGCTGTTTCTGGGGCAAGGCATGGATGGCAAATCGCTGCTGGGCTTTGCGCTGGCGCTGCTTTCGATTGATGGCGTGCAGCGGGCGGCGTCAAAAAAATGAAAGGCTCCGCCCAGTCTCTTGCGGCGAATCCTGATTTTTTGCGCCGCGCAGGCCATGAGCAGGTTCGGCGGCTGCCGGGAAAACATCAAAAAGAGAAGCAAATATGGAGGCCTGAAAAGGGCTTCTGCGCCCATTTCACCAGGACCTCATGCTATTGGTAAAGGAGCAAAATCCAGCCGCCCATGCTTGGCACTTTGAACCGATTCTCAAGGCGAGAGCCGCTCGCGGATCCACTGGCCGCTTTCGAGCCGGTAGCGCAGGCGGTCGTGCAGGCGGCTTTTGCGGCCTTGCCAGAACTCCCAGCAGTCTGGCTCCAGGCGGTAGCCGCCCCAGTGCGGCGGGCGGGGCGGGTCCAGCATGAAGCGCGCGGCGTATTTGGCCGCTTCGGCCACGAGCCAGGCGCGGCCCGGGATGGGCTGGCTTTGCGGGCTGGCCCAGGCGCCGATGCGGTGGTCCAGCGGGCGGCTGGCAAAGTAGGCGTCGCTTTCGGCGTCGTCCACTTCGCGCACGCGGCCTTCGATGCGCACCACGCGCTCCAGCTCCACCCAGTGAAATTGCAGGGCCGCCCAGGGGTTGCCCGCCAGCTCGCGGCCCTTGCGGCTTTGGCGGTTGGTGTACCAGACGATGCCGCGCTCGTCGAAATCCTTGATGAGCACCACGCGCGTGCTGGGGCGCAAGTCGCTGCCCACGGTGGCCAGCGTCATGGCGTTGGCCTCGGGCACGCTGCTTTTGCGGGCTTCGTCAAACCAGCGGGCAAATTGGCGCAAGGGATCGGCTTCACTGGCCGATTCATTCAGCTCGGCGCGCTCATAGCTTTTGCGCAGGCTGGCAATATCCTGGTTCATGAATGCAAAACCTCCATCGCGGGGCAAAGAGGGCAAAGTCTACAATTTGCGCTCTTTTGGCATTCATTTGACGGAGCACCGATTTCATGAGCACACCAGACGAGCGGGAAAAACCCATTTTGCCGATACCCATACGGCCAACGCGCCAGCCTGGCTTTGCAGACAGCCGCTCCAGCGACCGGCAGGACCGCATCGTGGCCTGGATCGTCATTTTTGGCGCTCTGGCGCTGGCCGTGCTCATGACGGCCGGCGTGCTGGCTTCTCGCGCCTGGCAGCGCGGCAAGGCCGATGCGGCCGCCCTGGGGCGCCCCGTTTTGCAGGCGCGCGTGGATGGCGCAGGCGCGGCGCCCCGGCCGGTTGAACCCCAGGCCGAACCTGCGGCCGCCGTGGTGCAAGAGACGGTTGTGATCGGCGACGGCCCCGCCGTGCAGGTGCAAGAAGGCGTGGTGAAGTTTTATTTCGCCACCGGCAAGGCCGACCTGGCCGAAGGCGCGAAAGAGGCGCTGGCCGACATCGTGCGCGGCGTGGCCGCCGGCCAGACCGCCGTGGTCAGCGGCTTTCACGATGCCACGGGCAACGCCGCCTTCAATGCCGAGCTGGCCAAAAAGCGCGCCGAGGCCGTGCGCGCCGCCTTGCTGGAGCTGGGCGTGGGCGAAGACAAGGTGACGCTGCAAAAACCCGAAGCCGCCGAGGCCAATGCCAGCGGCAGCGACGCCGCCGCCCGCCGCGTGGAGGTGCGCTTGCAATAAGGCGGCTGCAATGAGGCAGCCGCCATCCAGGCGGCATCAGCGCCTGAAAACAAAATGCCCACGGCTGGCCCGTGGGTTTTTTGTTTCTCCGCTCACACACTCCGGCCATTCAATCGCGCCTATGCGTTTTGCCGTATTTAAAGGACATTTCCGTTCCTGTCCGCCCATTCATTTCGCCGCTGATTTTCATGATTTGAAATCCAACCATGCAGAAAATCGTTCTCGCCTCCGGCAATCCCGGCAAGCTTTTTGAATTGCAGGCGCTGCTGGCGCCTTTGCAAATGACGCTGCTGCCGCTTTCCGAGCTGGGCATCGGGCAGGCCCCGGAGCCACACCGCACCTTTGTGGAAAACGCCCTGGCCAAGGCCCGCCACGCCGCCGCCGCCAGCGGCCTGCCCGCCCTGGCTGACGACGCGGGCCTGTGCGTGCACGCCTTTGGCGGCCAGCCCGGCGTGGACACTGCCTACTACGCCACCCGCTTCGGCTATGAAAAAAGCGACGCCAACAACGTGCGCGCCCTGCTGGAGCAAATGCAGGGCGTGCAAGACCGCCGCGCCGCGATGGTCAGCACCCTCGTCGCCCTGCGCTCGGCAGACGACCCGGAGCCGCTCATCGCCACGGGCCGCGTGGCGGGCGAAATCACGCGCGAGCCAGTGGGCGATGGCGGCTTTGGCTTCGACCCCGTCATGTTCCTGCCCGAATTCGGCCAAACCTTCGCCCAGCTGCCCGCTGAAGTGAAAAACGCCCACAGCCACCGGGGCCGCGCCGCGCAGGCCATGCTGGCGCTCATGCGCGAGCGCTGGCTGTGATACCCATCCGCCCCCATCAGCCCGCCAGCGAGCCGCAGGCGCGCAACCCGCTCGATCCGCTCGCGCCCGCCGACATTCGCCACTACATGCGGCCCGGCCTGCTGCAACTGGCCGCGCTGCCGCCGCTGGCGCTGTACATCCACATTCCCTGGTGCCTCAAAAAATGCCCTTATTGCGACTTCAACTCGCACGAGCACAGCCGCCAGGGCCTGCCCGAAGGCCGCTATGTGGACGCCCTGCTGGCCGATTTGCAAACTTGCCTGCCGCTGGTGTGGGGCCGGCAGGTCATCAGCGTGTTCATGGGCGGCGGCACGCCCAGCCTGTTTTCGCCCGAAGCCATTGACCGCCTGCTGGGCGGCGTGCGCGCGCTGCTGCCGCTGGCGCCCGCTGCCGAAATCACGCTGGAGGCCAACCCCGGCACTTTCGAGCGCGAGCGCTTTGCCGCCTACCGCGCAGCGGGCGTCACGCGCCTTTCCGTCGGCGTGCAAAGCTTCAACGACCGCCACCTGCAAGCCATCGGCCGCGTGCATAGCAGCCAGCAGGCCCGCGCCGCGCTGGAAGAAGCCGCCCGCGTTTTCGAGACCTTCAACCTCGACCTCATGTACGCCCTGCCCGGCCAAACCCTGCACGAGCTGGAGGCCGACGTGCGCGCCGCCCTGGCCTGGGCGCCGCCGCACCTGTCCATCTACCACCTCAGCATCGAAGCGGGCACGCACTTTGCCAAGCGCCCCCCCGCGCTGCCTGATGAAGACACCGCCTGGGACATGCTCGACGCCCTCACGCGCCTCACGGCCGAAGCGGGCTTGCCGCGCTACGAAGTCTCGGCCTACGCCCGCAGCCCCGCCCACCAGTGCGTGCACAACCTCAACTACTGGCAGTTTGGCGACTACCTGGGCATCGGCGCGGGCGCGCACGCCAAGATCAGCTTCCCGCAGCGCGTGGTGCGCCAAAGCCGCCCCAAAAACCCCCAGCTCTACATGGAGCGCGCCCTGGCCGGCTACGCCGTGGCCGAAGAAAACGATGTGCCCCGCGCCGACCTGCCCTTTGAATACATGCTGGGCGCCTTGCGCCTGCGCGAAGGCTTTGATCTGGCCGACTACGCCGCCCGCACCGGCCAGCCCATCAGCGCCATCGCCGCGCTTTTGGAGCAGGCCGCGCAAAAAGGCTGGATCGAGCGCCGGGGCAGCCACATCCGCCCCACCCCAAAAGGCTTTGATTTCCTGAGCGACTTGCAGCAGCTTTTTCTGCCATGAGGCGCGCGCTGCCCGCAAGCTGAAAACAAAGGCGAGGAAAAAGGCATAAAGCGCATCAAAAAGAAGAGCGAATTCAAAGGATAAAAAACGGCTCCCGCGCCCTTTCCACGAGGACCTTACGCTATCAATCAGGGAGCAAAAACAGCCCTCATTACGCCAGCGGCCCGCGCACGAACAGCGTGCGCAGCGGCTCGCTGCCGCTTTGGCGGCTGCGGTGGCCGTGCAGCGTTTTGTCAAACGCGGCGCCGGGCGGCAGCGTGTCGCCGGAATAAAAGCATTCGCCTGGCCCGAAGCGCCGCCATGAGCCGTCGCGCAGGCCAATCTCCATCACGCCTTGCAGCACCACCAGCCACTGCGGCTGCGTGGTGCAGTGAAAGCCGCTGGCAAAGCCCACCGGGCTTTCGCGCCACTGCACGCCGCTGGCCGCCGCCAGCGCCGAAAGCCAGACTTGCGGCGAGTCCGCCCGCAGGCTGACGGCCTGCTCTCTCCAGCGGGCGCGCCCATCCTCATCCGTGAACAGCACGGGCAGCACGATTTCCGGGGCGGTCATGTCACATCTCTCCTTGCAAAAAGGCCAAGGATGATAGAGACGGCCTCCGCCCGCCAGGCCGGGCGAGCGGATGAAGGGACAAAGCGCCGGAGCCTTTAGTTTCGCTACTCTATCAATAGCATCATGTCCTAGTGAATACAGCGCAAAACGGCTTTCCGCATGCCCTGTTTTTGCTCCTTCTTCTGATGCGGCGCGCCCGCTGCGCCCCTTCTGCCACAATGCCGCCCTTCGCTTAGCTCCGCTTGCGCCCCATTGACTGGAGAGAAGAAAAAGCCATGCCCGCCACACCGCTGAACACCCGGCTGAACATCCGCTACCCCCTCATTCAGGCCCCGCTGGCGGGCGCGCAAGGCAGCGCGCTGGCGCTGGCCGTCAGCCGCGCGGGCGGGCTGGGTTCGCTGCCGGCGGCAGCCCTGCCGCCAGCCAGGCTGCGTGAAGAAATGCAGGCCATGCGGGGCAGCGGCCTGCCGTGGAACGCCAACTTCTTCTGCCATGCCGCGCCGCAGCCTGACGCCCCAAGGCAGGCCGCCTGGCATGCGCTGCTCAAGCCGTATTTCGACGAGCTGGGGCTGGATGCGGCGCACATTCCATCCGGCCCGGGCCGCCAGCCGTTTGACGACGAAGCCGCCGCACTGGTGGCCGAATTCAGGCCGCCGGTGGTGAGCTTTCACTTCGGGCTGCCTGCGCCGCAGGCGCTGGAGCGCATCAAGCGCGCGGGCGCTTTCGTGCTCTCCAGCGCCACCACGGTTGAAGAAGCGCTGTGGCTGCAAGCGCACGGGGCCGACGCCATCATCGCCCAAGGGCTGGAAGCGGGCGGCCACCGGGGGCACTTTCTGTCTGACGATCTGACGCGGCAGGCCGGCCTTTTCGCCCTGCTGCCGCAAGTGGTGGCCGCCGTGCGCGTGCCGGTGATTGCCGCGGGCGGCATTGCCACGGCAGCGGGCGTGCGCGCCGCCCTGGCGCTGGGCGCGGCGGGCGTGCAGGCGGGCACGGCCTACCTGTGCGCGGATGAGGCCGCCACTTCGCCCCTGTACCGCGCCGCCTTGCTGGCCGCCGCCGCCAGCGGGCAGGCGCACACCGCACTGACCACGCTGATGACGGGCCGCCCCGCGCGCGGCCTGCCCAACCGCCTGACGCGCGAGCTGGGGCCGCTGAACCCCGCTGCGCCCGCCTTTCCACTGGCTGCGCCCGCTGCTGCTTGGCTGCGCGCCGCTGCTGAAAAGCAGGGCCGCGCCGATTTCTCATTCTTCTGGTGCGGCGAAAACGCCAGCGCCTGCCGCAGCGCCCCCGCAGCGCACATCACGCAGGCGCTGGCCGAAGGCTTCGCCGCCGCGCGCTGAAAGCCGCCTGCGCCCATTCACGCCCCTTGCTGCCATGACTGCTGCCATGCCTGCCGCCACGTCTGCTACCGCGCCTGCCGCCCATGCCCCGCGCCCCTGCGGCGAATTCGACCTGATCCGCCGCTACTTCCTGCCGCCTGCGCCGCCTGCACCGTCTGGCGGCGGCGTAGAGCTGGGCATTGGCGACGACGCGGCCCTGCTCGCGCCGCAGCCGGGCATGCTGCTGGCCGTCTCCAGCGACATGCTGGTGGCGGGCCGCCATTTTTTTGAAGACGCCGACCCTGCCGCGCTGGGCCACAAGGCGCTGGCCGTGAACCTGTCAGACCTGGCGGCCATGGGCGCGCAGCCGCTGGCCTTCACGCTGGCGCTGGCGCTGCCGCAGGCCGATCACGCCTGGCTGGCCGCCTTCAGCCAGGGGATGCTGGCGCTGGCGGGCAGGCACGGCTGCCCGCTGGTGGGCGGCGACACCACGCGCGGGCCGCTCAACGTGTGCATCACCATCTTCGGGCAAACGCCGCGCGGGCAGGCGCTCACGCGCGCGGGCGCAAGAGCCGGAGACGACATCTGGATCAGCGGCAGCCTGGGCGCAGCCCGCCTGGCGCTGCACGCCCTGCAAGGCCGGATCACCCTGCCGCCCGCCACGCTGGCCGCCGCGCGCCAGCGGCTGGAGCGCCCCGCGCCGCGCGTGGCGCTGGGCCTGGCGCTGCGCGGCGTGGCCCGCAGCGCCATCGACCTCAGCGACGGCCTGGCGGGCGATTTGCCCCACGTTCTGCAAGCCAGCAGCCAGGCGGCAGGCCAGCCGCTGGGCGCAGAGCTGGACGAGCAAGCGCTCATCGGCCTGACGGCGCCCTGGGCGCAAGAGGCACAGGAGGAGCAAGAAGCGCAGCCCGCATGCGGCAAAAGCGCGCTGGACGCGGCGGCCCGCCTGCAAGCCGCGCTGGCGGGCGGCGATGACTACGAGCTGCTATTTACTGCCGCGCCCGGCGCCCGCCAGGCCGTGCTGGCCGCCGCCGCAGCGGCGCAAACGCCCGTGGCGCGCGCAGGCCGCGTCACACGGGCCGAAGCCGCCGCGCCCGCATCCATCTTCCTGCGCGCAGCCAGCGGCGCACTGCGCCCCTTGCCCGCCGAAGCGCGCGGCTTTGACCACTTCGCGGCGTGAGCTTCGCCAGCGCCTTGCAGCCAGCCCGCAGACAGGCTCCGGCGCAGGCCGGAAAACATCAAAAACAGGAGCGAATTTGGGAGGCTGAAATACCGCTCTTGCGCACATTCCACTAGGACCTCATGCTATGGATAGAGGAGCTAAATAGAAGCCACCAATGCCTGTGCGCAGGCGCGAAAGCGCGGACAGACTTTGGGGCAGACGCTCACACCGGCTCGCTGCGCGGCAGGCGGCTCATGAGGGCGGCCACCGCATCGGCCGGGCGCAGGCGGCCATCGAGCAGGGCCACCACGCATTCGGTGATGGGCATGGGCACGCCCAGCGACTGGGCGCGCTGCCAGGCAGTGCGGGCGCTATAGACGCCTTCGGCCACGTGGCCCAGGGACTGCACGGCTTCGGGCAGGGACTGGCCCGCCGCCAGCCGCAGGCCGATCTGGCGGTTGCGGCTCAAATCGCCCGTGGCGGTGAGCACCAGATCGCCCAGGCCCGACAAGCCCATGAAGGTGTCGGCGCGCGCGCCCAGCGCCAGGCCCAGGCGCGTGATTTCGGCCAGCCCGCGCGTGATGAGCGCGGCGCGCGCGTTCAGGCCCAGTTGCAGGCCGTCGGCCAGGCCGGTGGCGATGGCGAGCACGTTTTTGACCGCGCCGCCCACTTCCACGCCGGGCAAATCGTCATTGGCATACACGCGCAGGGCGGGGCCGTGAAAGGCTTGCACCAGCGCCTGCCGCACGCTGGCATGGGCGCTGGCGGCCACGAGGGCGGCAGGCAGGCCGCGCGCCACTTCTTGCGCGAAGCTGGGGCCGCTCAGGGCGCCGGCCAGCAAGGCGGGGGCGGCCTGGCGCTGCACTTCATGCGGCAGCAGGCCGCAGGCATCAGGCGCTTGCGGCGCTTCAAAGCCTTTGCAAAGCCACGCCACGGGCGCAGGGCTGTGGCGCAAGGCGGCCAGCGTGTCGCGCAGGGCGGCGGTGGGGGTGGCGATGACCAGCAGATCAGGCGCGGTTTCCGGCTCCGGCGCGGCTAGGGCGGAGCGCGCGGCGAGACAGGCCGCCAGATGTTCAGCCAGACAGGTGGCATCGCCCGCGCGCACTTGCAACGCGGGCGGCAGCGCGCAGCCGGGCAGGTAGCGGGCGTTTTCACGTGCGGCCTGCATGGCGCTCGCCTGCCCGCTGCTGCGCGCCCACAGCTGCACGGCGTGGCCGCTGCGGCTGGCGCTGATGGCCAGGGCCGTGCCCCATGCGCCTGCGCCGTAGATGACGATGTTCATGACGCGCGGCCCGGCAGGTTGTGCAGCAGGCCGCACAGTGCAAACAGCTCAGGGCGCGGGCGGGCGATGGCCGGGGCGGGCGAACGAGGTGGCATCAGAAAAAGGGGCGGATTTGAGAGGGCGGAAACGGCGTTGGCCGCCGCTGGCGTTGGCGGCCAGGCGGAGCGGGCGGATTGTGCATTTCGAACGCCTTGCGCCAGGGCATGAAAAAGCCGCGCGGCACGGGCAGCATGCGGCGCGGCTTTTGCCGGGGCGGCGGCCTTGATTACTGCGCGGCAGGCGCGGCGGGCGCGGCGGAGGCATCGCCGCCTTCTTGCTGCTGCTGGGCCTGCTGCTGCTCGTACATGGCCTGGAAGTTGATTTCCGCCAGATGCACGGGCGGAAAGCCCGCACGGGTGATCAGGTCGGCCAGGTTGCCGCGCAGGTAGGGATAGACGATTTGCGGGCAGGCGATGCCGAGCACAGGCCCCATCTGGTCTTCGGGCAGGTTGCGGATTTCAAAGATGGCGGCCTGGCGGCACTCGGCCAGGAACACGGTTTTGTCCTTGATCTTGGTCTGCACGGTGGCGGTGACGGCGGTTTCATAAATGCCATCGGCCACGTTTTCGGAGCTGATTTGCAGCTGGATGTCCACCGTGGGCGCTTCCTGCTCCAGCAAGATGGCGGGGGAGTTGGGCTGCTCCAGCGAGGCTTCTTTCAGATAGACGCGCTGAATCTGGAAAACGGGTTCTTGTTGCTGCTCGGCCATGGCGGTTCCTTGTGTGTTGAGCGGATGGAAAAGCGCCCGCCAAGTAAAAACACGGCGGGCGCGGGTCGGGCGAAATTATCGCAGGGCCTGCCAGAGCAGCGGGACACAAGCGAAACTGAATCTCGCCCGGATTCACCCTTTGAAGGCCGAAAAATCTCGTCATCTGGAATATCAATCGACAACGGCCGCGTTAGCCGGGGTTTTGCAGACCATCCCTTTCTTTCTTGGCCATGCCTCTCAAAAGACTCTGAGCAAGTTCGGAGCCGTTTGCAGCCCAGCCGCTTTAGCTCCTGAAAAGATAGCTGCCAGCGCCCGTTTCATCAGGACTTGCGGGCGAACAGAGCCTGAAATCGCGCAAGCCGCAGCGCGGTTTTTACAAAGCTTTGCGCTATAATTCGCGCTCTTACAACGACCAAAAAAGGGCGGTTGCACCAACCGCCCATTTTTTTTGCTTTTTCGTTCTCAGGCGTGACACTGCATCAGACCATTGAAGACACCGTCAGCGGCCTCGGCTATGAGCTGGTGGAGCTGGAGCGCTCCGCAGGCGGACTGCTGCGGGTGACGATCGACTTTCCCTGGGCGCCAGGGCAGCCGCCTGCGCCGCCCGTGACGGTGGATGACTGCGAGCGCGTGACGCGCCAGCTGCAATTCACGCTGGAAGTGGAAGGCGTGGATTACAGGCGGCTGGAAGTGTCTTCGCCCGGCATCGACCGGCTGCTGCGCAATGCGGCGGATTTCGAGCGGTTTGAGGGCGAAATGGTGGACCTGACGCTGAAAGCGTCCATCGGCGCAGCCGCCACAGGGCAGATCAGCGCCAATCGCAAGCGCTTTCGCGGCCAGCTGCAACGCGCCGAAAGCGGCGGCTGGCAAATTGCGTGGCGCGACGAACCGGCACCCGCCAAGCCGGGCCAGCGCGTGAGCGCCAGGAAACTGGCGGCGCTGCCGTTGAACGTGATGGGTTTTGCACTGGAGGAGCTGCGCGAAGCGCGGCTGGCTCCGGTGGTGGATTTCAAGGGCAAGCGCCCAAGGACTGGGGATGAATCATGAACCGTGAACTGTTGATGCTGGTGGAAGCCATCTCGCGCGAGAAAAACGTGGATCGCGACGTGGTGTTTGGCGCGGTGGAAGCCGCGCTGGCGCAGGCCGCCAAAAAGCTGTACGAGGGCGATGTGGACATGCGCGTGGCCATCAACCGCGAAACGGGCGACTACGAAACCTTCCGCCGCTGGCACGTGGTGCCGGATGAAGCGGGCTTGCAATTGCCTGATCAGGAAATCCTGCAATTCGAGGCGCGCGAGCAGATTCCTGACATCGAGGTTGGCGAATACATCGAGGAGCCTGTGGAGTCCGTCTCCATCGGCCGCATTGGCGCGATGGCGGCCAAGCAGGTCATCCTGCAAAAAATCCGCGACGCCGAGCGCGAGATGCTGCTCAACGACTTCATGAGCCGGGGCGAGAAGATTTTTTCCGGCACCGTCAAGCGCATGGACAAGGGCGACATCCTGGTCGAATCCGGCCGGGTGGAAGGGCGTCTTCGCCGCAGCGAGATGATTCCGAAGGAAAACCTGCGCAATGGTGACCGCGTGCGCGCCATGATCATGGAAGTGGACCTGACGCTGCGCGGCGCGCCCATTCTGCTTTCCCGCGCCGCGCCTGAATTCATGGTGGAGCTGTTCCGCCAGGAAGTGCCCGAAATCGAACAGGGGCTGCTGGAAATCAAGAGCTGCGCGCGCGACCCCGGAAGCCGCGCCAAGATTGCCGTGGTGAGCCACGACAAGCGCATTGACCCCATCGGCACCTGCGTGGGCGTGCGCGGCTCGCGCGTGACGGCCGTGACCAACGAGCTGGCCGGCGAGCGCGTGGACATCGTGCTGTGGAGCGAAGACCCGGCGCAGTTCGTCATCGGCGCGCTGGCTCCGGCCAATGTTTCTTCCATCGTGGTGGACGAGGAAAAACACGCGATGGACGTGGTGGTGGACGAGGAAAACCTGGCCATCGCCATTGGCCGGGGCGGCCAGAACGTGCGCCTGGCTTCCGAACTCACGGGCTGGAAAATCAACATCATGGACGCCGCCGAATCCGCCGAAAAGCAGGCGGCCGAAACCGGCTCCATCCGCCAGCTGTTCATGGAAAAGCTGGATGTGGACGAGGAAATCGCCGACATCCTGATCGAGGAAGGCTTCACCAACCTGGAAGAAGTGGCCTACGTGCCCTTGCAGGAGATGCTGGATATTGAGGCTTTCGATGAAGACACCGTCAATGAGCTGCGCGCCCGCGCCAAAGACGCGCTGCTGACCCTTGAAATCGCGCGCGAGGAAAAGGTGGAGGCCGTGGCCGAAGACCTGCGCGGGCTGGAAGGCATGAACGCCGAGCTGCTGGCCGCGCTGGCCGAAGCGGGCGTGCGCACGCGCGACGATCTGGCCGATCTGGCCGTAGACGAACTCACCGACATCACCGGCCAGACGGAGGACGAAGCCCGCGCCCTCATCATGAAGGCGCGTGAGCACTGGTTCAGCGATGAAGCGTAACGGGCATGGAGGCAGTCACAGAATATGTCGAACATCACAGTCGCTGAATTGGCGAATGAACTCAAACGCTCCGTGGGCAAGCTGCTGGAGCAGTTGCAGGCGGCCGGAGTCAAAAAATCCTCGGGCGGCGACGTCCTGACCGAAGCGGACAAGAAAAAGCTGCTGGACCATCTGCAAAGCAGCCACGGCACCGTCGCGCCCGCCCGCAAGAAAATCACGCTGACCAAAAAAACCACCAGCGAAATCAAGCAGGCTGACGCCACCGGCAAAGCCCGCACCATTCAGGTGGAAGTGCGCAAAAAACGCACCTTCATCAAGCGCGATGACGAGCCGGCCGCCGCGCCCCAAACACCTTCGCCCTCCCCTGCTGCCGAGGCTGCCAGACCTGCTGCGGCTGCGGCCGCGGCTCCTGCGTCGCCAGTGATTGGCGCGGCTGAAGCTGCCCGCCGCGAGGAAGAAGCGCGCCGCCACGCCGAGCTGCTGCGCCGCCAGGAAGCCGAAGCCGCCGAAAAACGCCGTTTGCGCGAAGAGCAGGATGCGCGCCGCCAGGCTGAAGCCGCCCAGCCTGCCCCCGAGGAAACCAAGCCGCAAGAAACGCCGGCCGCTCCTCAAGCGCCTGCGCCGCAAGCGCCGGCTGCGGATTCCGTGCAGCCCTCCGCGCCCGCCGCAACCCAGACCAAGCCGTCCAAGACGGCTGAACCCGAGACCGCTCCCGAAACCGTCTCCTCCGCTGCACCCGCTTCCGGGTCTGCTCCGGCCAAGGAAACCGCCGCTCCTGCGGCCCGGAAAGCTGCAACGGGCGGCGCGGCCAAGCTTGCCTCTTCATCGGCAGCTTCCTCATCCGCGGCTTCGCCCGATGCTGCGCCCGCCGCAGTGGCAGAACCCGCCAAGCCCAGCCCGGAAGAAGAAGCCGCCCGCCAGCGCGAGCAGGAAGAGCGCCGCCGCAAGGCCATGGCTGAAGCCGAAGCCATTCGCAGCATGATGAACAAGCCGCGCAAAGTGCTGGTGGCCAAGAAGCCCGAAAGCGCCAAGAAAGCGGCTGAAGCGTCCAAAGACGGCGGCAAGCCTGCCAAGACAGGCGGCGCCAGCTCGGCCCGTCAGGGCAGCGCGCCCGCAGGCGGCAGCAAGGAAGTCAAATCCGCCAAGCTGTCCTCCAGCTGGGCGGGCGAGCCTGGCAAGAAAAAAGGCATTCCCACGCGCGGCGATGCTTCCGGCGGCGTGGGCCGCAACAACTGGCGTAGCGGCCCAAAAAGCCGCCGCAGCGAACGCGACAGCCAGCAGGCCGCCCAAGCAGCGCCCGCAGAGCATCGCGTGCTGGAAGTGCATGTGCCGGAAACCATCTCCGTGGCCGAGCTGGCGCACAAGATGGCCGTCAAGGCATCCGAAGTCATCAAGACGCTGATGAAGATGGGCCAGATGGTCACCATCAACCAGCCGCTCGACCAGGACACGGCCATGATCGTCGTCGAAGAAATGGGCCACACCGCCGTGGTGGCCGCGCTGGACGACCCCGAGGCCTTCACCGACGAAGAAGTGCAGGCCCAGTCCGCCGAGGCCCTGCCGCGTGCGCCCGTGGTCACCGTCATGGGCCACGTGGACAACGGCAAGACCTCGCTGCTTGACTACATCCGCCGCGCCAAGGTGGCCGCCAGCGAAGCGGGCGGCATCACCCAGCACATTGGCGCCTACCACGTCAAGACGCCGCGCGGCATCGTCACTTTCCTGGACACGCCCGGCCACGAAGCCTTCACGGCCATGCGCGCACGCGGTGCGCAGGCCACCGACATCGTGATCCTGGTGGTGGCCGCCGACGACGGCGTGATGCCGCAAACGCGCGAAGCCATCAAGCATGCCAAGGCGGCGGGCGTGCCCATCGTCGTGGCGCTGACCAAGGCCGACAAGCCCGAAGCCAATGTGGAGCGCGTGACCAGCGAACTCGTGGCCGAAGAAGTCGTGCCCGAAAGCTACGGCGGTGACTCGCCCTTCATCGCCGTATCCAGCAAAACCGGCATGGGCATTGACGACCTGCTCGAAAACGTGCTGCTGCAAGCCGACGTGCTGGAACTCAAGGCCCCGGTGGACGCCGCCGCCAAGGGCCTGGTGATCGAAGCGCGGCTTGACAAAGGCCGCGGCCCCGTGGCCTCGGTCCTCGTGCAGTCCGGCACGCTGAAAGTGGGCGACGTGGTGCTGGCCGGCCAAACCTCCGGCCGCGTGCGCGCCATGCTGAATGAAGACGGCAAGCCCGTCAAAGAAGCGGGCCCCTCCATCCCGGTCGAAATTCAGGGCCTGGCCGACGTGCCGCAGGCTGGCGACGAATTCATGGTGCTGGCCGATGAGCGCCGCGCCCGTGAAATCGCCACCTACCGCGCCGGCAAGTTCCGCAACACTAAGCTCGCGCGGCAGCAGGCGGCCAAGCTGGAAAACGTGTTCGCCGACATGTCGGCTGATGAAGTCAAGCAGCTGCCCATCATCATCAAGGCCGACGTGCAAGGCTCGCAGGAAGCGCTGTCCGCCTCGCTGCTCAAGCTCAGCACGGATGAAGTCAAAGTGCAGGTGGTCTATGCCGCCGTGGGCGGCATCAGCGAAAGCGATGTGAACCTGGCCATTGCCTCCAATGCCATCGTGCTGGGCTTCAACGTCCGCGCCGAAGCGGGCGCGCGCAAGCTGGCCGAGGCCAACGACGTCGAAATCCGCTACTACAACATCATCTACGACGCGGTGGACGACCTGAAAGCCGCCATGAGCGGCATGCTCGCGCCCGAGCAGAAGGAAGAAGTCATCGGCTCTGCCGAAATCCGCACCGTGTTCGTGGCCTCCAAGATCGGCACCGTGGCCGGCTCCTACGTCACCAGCGGCGTGGTGCGGCGCGACGCCCACTTCCGCCTGCTGCGCGACCACGTGGTGATCTACACCGGCGAGCTTGAATCGCTCAAGCGCATGAAAGACGACGTGCGCGAAGTCAAGGAAGGCTTCGAGTGCGGCATCAAGCTCAAGAACTACAACGACATCCGCGAAGGCGACCAGCTCGAATTCTTTGAAATCAAGGAAATCGCGCGCACGCTGTAAGAACCTGTCCAGAATCCGCCCGTGCACCGGTTCTTGCAGCTGCCCTTGCCCTGGAAACCATCGTTTATTTCGCTACCAGTTTGATAGTGTTGAGTCCTATAAAACTGTGCGATGGAGGCATTTTCAAGACCCTGAATTTGCTCTCAAAAACAGAGTGCTGCGCGCAAGGCCGTATCCGGTTTGCGCTTTTGCGCCCACGGACAGACCCTGAAGGGATTCCAGGCCGGAATCTATCCGCCCTGAAGCAGGCTGGAAACCGGCGCCAGCCTTTGAAAATGCACGGCGGCAGCGATCAGAGAACATGCGGCAGCCACTCCCAAACAATCAATCCGCAGCCAGACCGCAAACAGGCTGAGGCGCTTGCCTTCTTGCCCTTTGACTTTTAACGCGCCCGCCACGCGCATCCAGCCATGCACCGGAAACAATCCACACCCAACCGCAGTTTTCGCATCGCCGACCAGATTCAGCGCGACCTGGCCGAGCTGATCGCGCGCGAAGTCAAAGACCCGCGCATTGGCATGCTCACGCTCAACGCCGTCGAAATCACGCCCGACTACGCCCACGCCAAGGTCTATTTCAGCCTGCTCACCGGCGACGCCCAGCAAACGCAAGACGCCCTCAACCACGCCGCCGGCCACCTGCGCAACCTGCTCTTCAAGCGCCTGCACATCCACACCGTGCCCACGCTGCATTTCATTTTTGACCGCACCACCGAACACGCGGCCGATCTGAACGCCCTCATCGCCAAGGCGGTGGCCTCGCGTTCCAAGGAAGACGACACGCCATGACCGCCGCCCCACGCGCACGGGTGCAGCGGCGTCCCGTGCACGGGGTGCTGCTGCTTGACAAACCGCTGGGCCTGTCCAGCAACCAGGCGCTGCAAAAAGCCAAATGGCTGCTGCGCGCCGAAAAAGCCGGCCACACCGGCACGCTGGATCCTCTGGCCAGCGGCGTGCTGCCCCTGTGCTTTGGCGCAGCCACCAAATTCAGCGCCGGGCATCTGGACGCCGACAAGTCCTACGCCGCCACGCTGCGCCTGGGCCTCACCACCACCACGGGCGACGCCGAAGGCGAAATCACCGCCCGCCGCCCCGTGCCCGCCATCACGCCAGAGCAGCTCGAAGCCGTGCGCCAGCGCTTTCTGGGCCGCATCGCCCAAGTGCCCCCCATGCACAGCGCGCTGAAAAAAGACGGCAAACCGCTTTACGAATACGCCCGCGCGGGCGTGCAAGTAGAGCGCGCCGCGCGCGAAGTGCAAGTGCATGCCTTGAACCTGGCCCTGTCGCTGGATGAACCAGGCCGGGCTGCCATTGAAATGGAAGTGACATGCAGCAAAGGCGCCTACATCCGCACCCTGGGCGAAGACATCGGCGCCGCCCTGGGCTGCGGCGGCCACCTGACGGCCCTGCGCCGCACTGCCACCGGCCCGTTCACGCTCGCGCAGTGCATCACGCTGGAAGCGCTGCAAGCCCTGCCCGAAGACCAGCGCCTCGCCGCCCTGCTGCCCGTGCAAGCCCTGCTGCCCGGCTTTGCCGCCATCACCCTCGGCCATGACGACGCCGCCCGCTTTCTGACCGGCCTGCGCCGCCGCGGCCCCTGGCCCGACGCCGAACACGTCGCCGTCTACGGCGACCGCCCCCGCGCCCTGCTCGGCACGGCGCGCGTGAAAGCAGGCGAACTGATCGCAACCCGCTTGCTCTCGCCCGTGGAAATCGGGCAAATCCTGAACCAGCCAGGCGCGCAAATGTTTGGGAGCATTTGAATGGATGCATTGAATCAATCTGCGCCGACCGCCTATCGGAAGGTCTGTCTTGAAAATGCCTTGAATCAAAACAAAAAGGTTGGTGCTCGAAAAAGCCATGAATATCTGGCGCCATGCGTGCGGCTGAAGAGCGTTCAGGGCCGAAGCCCGCGGGCCGCTTGGCCGGAGAGGGCATGCACATGCTTCAATAGCAAGAGCAAATACAAGGGCGTCAAAACGGCTTTCGCGCTCTTTCCACTAGGACCTCATGCTATTGATACAGGAGCTAAATCAGCCCTTCTTTCTGCCCAGGCACGCCCTTGCCCGCTGACCATGCCCGCGCAGACGCGGGGCAAATGTGGAAAAAGCGTTTTTCATTTTCAACGTCTGCCATGAACCCGCAAAGCGAACCCCTCATGAAAACCAGCCCAAAAATCCGCGCCATTCAGGCCGATATCACCACGCTGGCCGTGGATGCCATTGTGAATGCCGCCAATTCGTCGCTGCTGGGCGGCGGCGGGGTGGATGGGGCCATTCACCGCGCCGCCGGGCCTGAATTGCTGCAAGAGTGCCGCCAGCTGGGCGGCTGCCCCACGGGGCAGGCCCGCATCACCGGTGCTTACGGCCTGCCGTGCCGCCACGTCATTCACACCGTGGGGCCGGTCTGGCATGGCGGCCATGCGGGCGAGGCGCAAAAACTGCGCAGCTGCTACACGCACTGCCTTGATTTGGCCGCGCAGCACGGCCTCAAAACCCTGGCTTTTCCGTGCATCAGCACCGGCGTTTATGGCTATCCGAAAGAAGCGGCCGCCGAAATCGCCCTTCAGGCCGTCCGCGCCCATCCGGCGCTGGAGCAGCTGCACGAAATCATTTTCTGCTGTTTCAGCCCGGCCGATTTGGCGATTTACCAGCGGCTGATTTGATTTTTCTGAAGAGATTTTCATGCTTCGCATCATTCGCCATATCGCCTATTTTCTTCATGTGGATCGCGGCAAGCGCGGGCATGATGGATCTGTTTTTTGTTTTTCATTCCGGCAGGGCGCGCCTGATTTCTGATTCATTTTTGCGTCCCATCGCCGTTTTATTTTCTTTTGATTGAGTTCTGATTCATGTCTTCCCAAATTCGCAATATCGCCATCATCGCCCACGTGGACCACGGCAAAACCACCATGGTTGATCAATTGCTGCGCCAGTCGGGCACCTTTGCCGACCACGAAAAAGTGGTGGATACCGTGATGGACAGCAACGCCATCGAGCGCGAGCGGGGCATCACCATCCTGGCCAAGAACTGCGCCGTTTCCTGGCGGGGCACGCACATCAACATCGTCGATACGCCCGGCCACGCGGACTTTGGCGGCGAGGTGGAGCGCGCCCTGAGCATGGTCGATGGCGTGCTGCTGCTCATCGACGCGCAGGAAGGCCCCATGCCGCAAACGCGCTTTGTCACCAAAAAGGCGCTGGCGCTGGGGCTGAAACCCATCGTGGTGGTCAACAAGGTGGACAAGCCCGGCGCCGACCCGGACAAGGTGATCAACGCCGCGTTCGACCTGTTCGACAAGCTGGGCGCCACGGACGAGCAGCTGGACTTTCCCGTGGTGTATGCCAGCGGCATCAACGGCTGGTCTTCGCTGGAAGAAGGCGCGCCCGGCGAACAGTGGGGGCCGGACATGACGGCGCTGTTCGAGACCATTCTCAAGCACGTGCCCCCGCACGAGGGCGACCGCAACGCGCCGCTGCAACTGCAAATTTCGGCGCTGGACTATTCCACGTTCGTGGGCCGCATTGGCGTAGGCCGCGTGAACGCGGGCACCATCCGGGCGGGCATGGACGTGCTGGTCATGGAAGGCCCGCAAGGCAGGCAAACCAAGGGCCGCGTGAACCAGGTGCTCACCTTCGAGGGGCTGGACCGCGTGCAGGTGAAAGAGGCCTACCCGGGCGACATCGTGCTCATCAACGGCATTGAAGACATCAACATTGGCGCCACCGTCACCGACCCGGCCAGCCCGCAGCCGCTGCCCATGCTCAAGATTGACGAGCCGACGCTGACCATGAACTTTTGCGTCAACACCAGCCCGCTGGCCGGGCGCGAGGGCAAATACGTCACCAGCCGCCAAATCTGGGACCGCCTGCAAAAAGAGCTGCAAAGCAACGTGGCCCTGCGCGTGCGGGAAACGGCCGAAGACGGCGTGTTTGAAGTCTCGGGCCGGGGCGAGCTGCACCTGACCATCCTGCTGGAAAACATGCGCCGAGAAGGCTACGAGCTGGCCGTGAGCAAGCCGCGCGTGGTCTTTCGCGAAATAGACGGGCAAAAGTGCGAACCCATCGAGCTGGTCACCGCCGACGTGGAAGAAGGCCACCAGGGCGGCGTGATGCAGGCGCTGGGCGAGCGCAAGGGCGAGCTGGTGAACATGGAGCCGGACGGGCGCGGCCGCGTGCGGCTGGAATACCGCATACCGGCGCGCGGCCTCATTGGCTTTTCCAACGAATTTCTCAACCTCACGCGCGGCAGCGGGCTGATTTCCAACATCTTCGACGGCTACGAACCCTTCAAGGGCGACGTGGGCGGCCGCAAAAACGGCGTGCTCATCAGCATGGACGACGGCGAAATCTTCACCTACGCCCTGGGCAAGCTCGATGACCGGGGCCGCATGTTCGTGAAAGCGGGCGACCCGGTCTATGAAGGCATGATCGTGGGCATTCACAACCGCGACAACGACATCGTCGTCAACGCCACGCGCACCAAGCAGCTCACCAACTTCCGCGTCAGCGGCAAGGAAGACGCCATCAAAGTCACGCCCCCCATCGAGCTGACGCTGGAATACGGCGTGGAATTCATCGAAGACGACGAACTCGTCGAAATCACCCCCAAAAGCATCCGCCTGCGCAAGCGCCACCTCAAAGAGCACGAACGCAAGCGCGCCAGCCGCGAAGGCGCGTGAGCGCCTGTTCAGAAAACCTCCTTGGCTCCTTGAGCTTGCGTTCCCGTTCTGTTTACACGCCTGATTCCGCTCTTTTATGCGTGATTAAAAGAGCAAAAAGACACCTCTTTTCGACAAGTTCGGTTTGCCTTGTCTGGTGCGCGCAAGCTTGAGATGGCGGAGGGCCGAGCAGAAGGCTGCGATGGGCGGCAAACGCAAGCGCCGCACCAGCCAGGCTGGCGGAACCCGCTGCCAGGCCCCCGCTCCAAACGCCACGCCTCTCACTTGCTTTGAATGACCATGAACCTCATCCGACAAATCCTCGCCGCTCCGCGCCGCCTTTACCTGGCCATCAGCGCCACCTGCCTGGGCATGCTGGCCTTTGGCGTGCTCTACCTCCAGGGCATGGTGGGCCTGCAACCGTGCCCCATGTGCATCGTGCAGCGCGAGGCGCTGATTGCCGTGGCGGTGTTCAGCGCCCTGGCGGCGGCTTGCAAGCCGGGCGGCTGGCAGCGCGGCTTTGGCGTGCTGGCGCTGCTGTTTGCCGTGCTGGGCGCTTTCACGGGCGGACGGCAAAGCTGGCTGCAATGGAATCCGCCCGCGTTTTCCGCATGCGGGCGGGGCGACCTCTACGGCATGATCGAATCCATGCCCATTGGCCGTTTGCTGCCATCCATCTTCAAAGGCAGCGGCGACTGCGCCGCCGTGGACTGGACGCTGCTGGGCGGCAGCATCGCCAATTGGTCCTTCATGTGGTTTGCCTTCTGCACAGTGCTGCTGCTGGCGCTGGCGCTGCGCCGCAAGGCAGGCTGAAGGCGCCCCCGGCCTCATCCACGGCAAACAAAAACGGCGCGCCATCTGGCGCGCCGTTTTTCTTTCAGCGGCTGAGGCCGCTTGCAGGGCGTTCAGCTCACCCAGGCAATGACTTTGAGAGCGCCTTGCAGCAGCAGCGCATTGACGATATCCACAAAAAACGCGCCCACCATCGGCACGATCAGGAAGGCTTTGTGCGAAGGGCCGAAGCGGTCGGTCAGCGCCTGCATGTTGGCCACCGCCGTGGGCGTGGCGCCCAGGCCGAAGCCGCAGTGGCCGGCAGCCAGCACGGCGGCGTCGTAGTCGCCGCCCATGGCGCGGTAGGTCACATACGTGGCGTACAGCGCCATCACCACCGTCTGCACGGCCAAAATGAACATCACCGGCACGGCCAGCCCGGCCAGCTCCCACAGCTTGAGCGAAAGCAGGGCCATTGCCAGAAACAGCGACAGCGCGATGTTGCCGAACACGTCAATGGCGCGATCAAACATGTTCACGCCAAAAATCAGCACCAGGCCATTGCGCACCAGCACGCCGCCGGCCAGCGCCCACACGAACTGCGGCAGCTGAAAGAACGTGCCTTGCGCCACCTTGAACATGATGTCGGAAAACGCCAGGCAGGCGGCAAACATGGCCAGCGTTTGCAGGCCCGATTCCGCCGTGATCAGGCGCTGCTGGTGCGGGCGCTCGAACACCACTTCCTGATCGCCGGCGGCAGGCTTGCTGTCATCAATGCCCGCCAGGCCCGGCGTGGGCTTGCCGCGAATCAAACGCCGTGCCACAGGGCCGCCCAGCAGGCCGCCCATCACCAGGCCAAACGTGGCGCAGGCCATGCCCAGCGTGATGGCGCCTTGCACGCCAGCGGCTTCCAGGTCTTTGCCCCAGGCGCCCGCCGTGCCGTGGCCACCCGTGAGCGTGATCGAGCCGGCCACCAGGCCAATGCGCGCATCCAGCCCCAGCATCGAAGCCATGACCGTTCCCACCACGTTCTGCACGATGATGAAAGCCGACACCACGATGATGAAAATCACCAGCGGCCTGCCGCCCTGGCGCAGCCGCGCGAAATCGGCGGACAGGCCAATGGACGAGAAAAACACCAGCATGAAGGCATCCTGCAAGGGCTTTTCAAACTGGAAATTCACGCCCTGCACGGTATGCACGCCAAACAGCACCAGCGCGGCCACCAGGCCGCCGGCCACCGGCTCCGGAATGTTGAAATCCTGCAAGAACTTGATCTTGCGCACCAGCCAGCTGCCCAGCAGCAGCACCAGCACTGCCGCAATCAGCGTGTAGTACGCGTTGAACGTCAGAGTCGTCATAGGCATTTCCCTTTCATCGGTTGCAGTGAAAAGCGGCGATTGTCACATTTGGGAGCAAAGACTTGAGAACCTGTTCACAGTTTGTCCATGACGCGAAAGTGCGTCCCCGGCCCGCAGCCCTTCATGGCAAGGCAGCATGCGCGCGGGGCTGAACGCGCCGCGCCATTTCCGCTCCGCTATTCGTAGCAAGATGTCCTAGTGGATGCAGCGCGGAGTGGCCTTTTGACCCCTTTAAATTCGCTCCTGTTTCTGATGCCGCCCAGAGACCGCCTGCCGCACGGGCGGGCCTTCGGGCGGGCGGGTTCACGCGCCGGGCCGCTGCCTGGCGCACGCGCCCGTCAGTCCTCATCGCGCAGCCGCGAGAGCGCTGCGCTGGCAATTTCGCTGATGCGCTCCAGAAAATCCGTGGCCATGCCCGCTTCATAGCGGTGGCTGTCGGGCGAGGCGAGGATGAGCAAGCCAAAAGCGCCCTGGCTCGCCCCTGGCTTGCGCAACGGCAGCAGCGCCAGCGAGGCCGCTTCCTGCGGCGCGGGCAGCCACTGCACGGCATCAAAGCCGGTGTTCACGCCGCAATAAGGCGCGGCCAGCGAGGCGGCCAGGCTCTTCACGTCATCGCTGACGCCCTGCGCGAAAGGCTCGCCCGCATAGACGCTGGCCACCTCCCACGCCTTGAGGGCGACCTGGGGCACGCCGAACTGCGCCTGAAGCTCGCTGACCATGACGGCGGGCAGATCAATGGGCCGGTGCGCGAGAAACAGCTGCCGCGCCCAGCGCTGGAGCTTGTCGGCAATCAGCATGTTTTCGTTGCCGTAGCGCACCATCTCCATCAGGCGGCGCTCCAGCAGGGCGATTTTTTCGCGCAGGGCCTCGGCCTGGCGCTCTTGCAGGCTGATGGTGCGCCCGCCGTTGGGGCTGGCCAGCTGCACGCGGGTGAGCAGCTCGGCATGGCGCTCGAAAAAGCCGGGTTCGGCCAGCAGGTACTGGGCGATGGCGTTTTCGTCCACGCCGTCATGCACTTCAGGATGGGGGTTCTGGTTTTCGGTCATCTCGGGTTTTCCTTTTTTCCCGTCAGCGCGCGGGCGGCTGCGGCGCGCCGGGAAGATCGATTTCGCCGTGAAACACGGTTTGCGCCGGGCCGGTCAGGAACACGGCATCGCGCTCGCCGCCTGCCCATTCAATGGTCAGCAGGCCGCCGCGCGCGTGCACATCCACCCGCTCATCCAGCAGGCCCAGGCGGCGGCCCGCCACCACGGCGGCGCAAGCGCCGGTGCCGCAGGCCAGCGTTTCGCCAGCGCCGCGCTCCCACACGCGCAGACGGATCTGGCGGCGATCCAGCACCTGCATGAACCCTGCATTGACGCGGCGCGGAAAGGCCGGATGCGTTTCAATCAGCGGGCCTTGCTCGGCCACGGGGGCGGTATCTGCCTGCGCCACCACCTGCACGGCGTGCGGATTGCCCATGGACAGCACGGCGACAGAAACCATGCGCGCCGCGCCGCGCCCGCCCGCCTGCTCCAGCGCCAGCGGCCACACCTGCCAGCCGCCCTCGGCCAGCGGCGTCAGTCCTGCGGAATCGAAAGGCACGCGGGGCGGATCAAACACCGGCGCGCCCATGTTCACGCGCACGCGGCCATCAGGCTGCTCGGCCAGTTCGATCACGCCGTTTTTCACTTTCACGCGCACAGGGTTGCGGGCCGTCAGCCCCTGCCCGCGCACGTAGCGCACAAAGCAGCGCGCGCCGTTGCCGCAGTGCTCCACCTCGCCGCCATCGGCGTTGTGGATGACGTATTCGAAATCCACATCCGGCGCGGGCGCGGGCCGCACGCTCAGAATCTGGTCGGCCCCCACGCCAAAGTGGCGGTCGGCCAGAAAACGGTATTGATCCGCCGTCAGGTTCAGCGGCGCGGCCGTTTCGTCAAGCACCACGAAATCGTTGCCCGCCCCTTGCATTTTGGTAAAGCGCACTCGCATGGCGGCGGATTATCAGGCGCGCCCGGCCGCCGCTTTTCCCCAGGCCGCCGCGCCCCTGCGCCCGGCCCGGCAGATGCGTTTCGCTCTTGAATCAATAGCGGCCTGCGCTCATTTCACCAGGGCCTGCGGGCCAGGCGCCTGTTCATGATCCGACCGTGAGGGGCGTCAGGGCGCGCGGCGCGCGGGCGGGGCGGGTTCGGGCATTTGCAGGCGCATCTGGCGGCCATCGCCCGCGTCCAGAACCGCGCTGCGGCGCAAGACGGCTTGCAGCGTCCAGCCGCCGGGCAGCTTCGCGCCCACGCGGTAGGGCTTGGGGGGCTGGCCCTGTTCGGCGATGAGCGCCGCGCCGCGTTCGCTGCCGTGAGCGACCACGCCCGCCAGCGCGTAGCGGGCGTCAGGCGGCGCGGCCTGAGCCGCTGGCGGGGCGTCATCTGCCGCGCCCAGGCCACGGGCCACGGCCTGCGCGTCAAGCGGGGGCAGGCCGGGCGCGGCTGTGGCGGCCGCAGCGGGCGGGGCGCTGCTGGCAGCGTGCAGCGCCCAGTACAGCGCGCTGCCAGCGGCCAGCGCCCACAGCAGCAGCGCGGCCAGGGCGGGGGCGAATCGGTTCAGCGCCGGGCGTGCCATCAGGAAAAATGCGGAGACCGGCGGGCGGCGCTCCTGAACAGGGGCAAAGACATGCGCCGATTATCATTGAGCGCACTCCTGATGGCGGCCCGTCCGCCGTCTGTTCACGGCCTTCTTTTCTGAACCGTTTCCGGCTGATTCCCGGCCCGCTTTGGGTGCACTTCCGCCCTGCTCCAGGCGTGCGCTGCGGCGCTTTTTCGCTTATGAACACTGCCTTTTCCGCCCTTTCCCGCACCTGTCCCCGCACCTGTTCCCGCGCCCATCTCAGCGCCCGTTCCCGCGCCCGCCAGCGCGGGGCTGGCTTTACCCTGATCGAGCTGATGGTGGTGCTGGTCATCATTGGCGTGCTGGGCGCGCTGATCGTGCCCAATTTGCTGGACCGCACGGACGACGCGCGCGCCACCGCCGCCCGCACGGACGTGAACAACATCGTGCAGGCGCTCAAGCTCTACAAGCTGGACAACCTGCGCTACCCCACCGCCGAGCAGGGCTTGCAGGCGCTCATCGCCCGCCCCAGCGCGCCGCCCGAGCCGCGCAACTGGCGCGTGTACCTGGAAAAGCTGCCCAATGACCCGTGGGGCAACCCGTATCAGTACCTGAACCCGGGCGTCAAGGGCGAGGTGGACGTGATGAGCTTTGGCGCCGACGGCAAAAGCGGCGGCGAGGGGCGCGACGCCGACATTGGCAGCTGGCAGTGAGAAGGGCATATTTTTGCTCCTGGTTCCATAGCATGATGTCCTAGAGGAATCTGCGCAAGAGGCCTTTTCAGCGGCCTGAATTCGCTCCTCTTTTTGACGCCCAATCTTGATGCCCAACCGCATGCCCGCCGAACACGCGCACTGCCGCAACCGGGGCTTTACCCTCATCGAGCTGGTGGTCACCGTCGCCGTGATCGCGCTGGGCGTTTCGCTGGCGGCCATTGCGCTGCGCGACAGCGCGGCTTCGGCGCTGGAGCGCGACGCAGCGCGGCTGGCGGCGCTGCTGGAATCGGCCCGCGCCCTCTCGCGCGCCACGGGGGTGGCGGTGACCTGGCGGCCCGCCGCGCAAGGCTTTGTGTTTGAAGGCGTGCCGCCCGGCGGCAGCCCCTGGCCCACGCAGTGGCTGGACGCCGCCACCGCCGCGCAAGGCAACGCGGCGCTGCTGCTGGGGCCTGACCCCATCATCGGCCCGCAGGCCGTGGCGCTGCACCGCGCGGGCAGCCCGGCCACGCTGCAAGTGGCCACCGACGGGCTGCGCCCCTTTGCCGTGAGCGCCCTGGGCGGCCCAGCCGACCCGGCCGATGCGCGCCAGCCCTGAACGAGGCCCGGCCATGCCTGCATTCGCCCTCACTCGCGGCAAAAGAGCTGTCTGCGGCGGCTTCACGCTGGTGGAAGTGATGGTGGCCCTGTCCATCACCGCCATCGCGCTGGTAGCGGGGCTGAAGGCCGCAGGCGCGCTCGCTGACAACGCGGCGCGGCAAAGCCGCGTGATGCTGGGGCAAATCTGCGCCGAAAACGCGCTGATCGAACTCAAGCTCACGCGCCAGTTTCCCGGCGCGGGCGACAGCACGCTGGCTTGCGAGCAGGCCGGGCAGGCGTTTGAAGTCACGCTGGCCGTGCGCGCCACGCCCAACCCCAACTTCCGCCGCGTCGAGGCCATCGTGCGCCAGCAGCAGCTCACGGTGGTGCAGGTTTCCACGCTCATCGGGCGTTACTGAGGCAAGCGATGGCGGCCCGCATGCAACCCTGCCGGGGGTTCACCCTGATTGAAGTGCTGGTGGCGCTGGCCATCATGGCCGTCATGGCCGTCATGAGCTGGCAGGCCATCGACGGCATGACGCGCGCACAAGAAAGGGCGCGCGCGCATGCCGACGGCACGCTGGCGCTGCAAGCGGCCTTCGCGCAGTGGCACGCCGATCTGGACGCCATGATGGTCTGGCCCCAGCAACTGGCCGCCGCCGCAGCCCCGCCGGGCAACCCATCCGGCAGCCCATCCGGCGGCAGCTCATCGAGCAGCGCCGAACCGCTGGCCGCCCGCAGCCTGGCGTGGGACGGGCGCGTGCTGCGCATCACCCGCAGCGCCCCCCTGCCCCTGCCTGCTCCCCTTTCCGGCGCGCCCGGCGGCCCGCCCGCCACGGCCCGCCCGCCCGCGCCCAGCGCCTTGCGCGTGGTGGCCTGGACGCGCAGCGCCACAAGCGGCCAGTGGTGGCGCTGGCAATCGCACCCCGTGCGCACCTGGAACGAATGGGCCAGCGCCTGGCAGGCCGCGCAAGGCTGGAGCCAGACGCCCGAGCGCCCCGTCAGCGCCGGGCAGGCCGTGGCCATTGCCGCGCTGCAAGACTGGCAGCTCTACTACTTTCTGGACAACGCCTGGTTCAACCCCCTGTCCAGCTCCGCCCAGGGCGAAGCGCAGCTGGCGCGCGTGCCCGAAGCCATCCGCCTGAATCTCACCCTGGCCGAAGGGCAGGCGCTGACCGGCCCCGTGATGCTGGACTGGCTTTCGCCCACTTTCACGCCCACGGCGGGCATGTGAATATTGAATCCAGCCCCTTGAAACACCCGGAAAGAAAAATCGCAACAAAGGCGGCAACCCTCGCGCAAAACGCCCTTTTTCAAAATGCTTTTTTCAAATCGCCCCGTTTTCCCGCCCTGCTTCCAATAGTCCAATAGCGCCCGCCTTGAAAAAATCCTGAAACCCGCCTGCCATCAACAGCAAAAAAACCCGTCCGCCCATGAAAAAACGCCCTTTCACAGCCAGCGAAGCCGCCGTCTCCCGGCCAGGCGCGGCGCAGCGCGGCGCGGCGCTGCTGGCGGCCATGCTCACCGTCGCGCTGGTGGCCACGCTGGCCGCCGCCGCCATGTGGCAGCAATGGCGCGGCGTGGAAGTGGAAGCGGCCGAGCGCGCGCGCGTGCAATCGGCCTGGCTGCTGGGCGGTGCGCTCGACTGGGGGCGGCTCATCCTGCGCGTGGACGACGACCGCCAGGCCGACCACCTGGGCGAGCCTTGGGCCGTGCCGCTGGCCGAAGCGCGCATCTCCACCTTCCTCACCGCAGGCGCCGACACCAGCGACCTGGGGCGCGATGCCTTTCTCTCCGGCGGCATAGCCGACTTGCAGGCCCGCATGAACGTGCTGCACCTGGTGCCCCAGGCCGGCGCCCCGCCGCAAGAGGCGCAGCAAAGCCGCCAGCGCTTCGAGCGCCTGTTCGCCCTGCTGGGCCTGCCCGCGCATGAGCTGGACGCCCTCGCCGAACACCTGAACAAAGCCGCCAGCGCCCTGGCCCAGCCCGCCCAGCAAGGCCAGGCCGCGCTGGCCGCGCCCATGCCCTTGCGCGCCGATCAGCTCGGCTGGCTGGGCGTGCCGCCCGCCACGCTCGCGGCGCTGCTGCCGCACATCACCTTGCTGCCGCAGCGCACGCCCGTCAATCTGAACACCGCCAGCGCCGAAGTCATCCACGCCGTCACCGGCATCGACCTGGCCAGCGCCCAGCGCATGGCCGCCGCGCGCGCCGCCAGGCCGTTCAAAAGCATTGCCGACGCCGCCCAGGCCGCCGGCAGCGCACAGCAGCCAGTGCGCGAATGCCCCGCCCAGTGGTGCGACGTGCGCTCCAGCTTCTTTGAAGTGCAGGGCCGCCTGCGGCTGGATGACGTGGCCTTGCAGGAAACCGCCGCCGTGCAGCGCGGCCAGGGCCGCCACCCGCCCGTCACCGTCCTCTGGCGCCAGCGCCAGCCGCTGACCGGGCTGAAAGAAGACTGACCAGGCAAGGCATGGCCGGAACGCTGGCCGCTACTTTCGCTCCTTCATTCATAGCATGATGTCCTGGTGGAAACTGCGGGAACCGGCATTTTTGGCCCCCTGAATCAGCTCCTCTTTTTGGTGCTTCCAGACGGGCAGCGCCTGCGATTCAGGCCCGGCTCTCATGCACCCGCCGCCCGGCCCGGCCTTGCCTGCGGCCACGTCCGCCAACCCTGGGGCCGTGTTGGCTGGCGGCGGCGCTTTATGCCGTTTGGCGCATAAGGCACTAACCAAAAAATCGTTCCCTTTGGCGCGGCGCGTGCCTACAGTGCGGGGCTTGTTTTTTCGCAAAACCGCTCGCGGCCAGGCCGTGGGCGGGCTTGCTTCCCACAAAGCCCACCATGTACGTCAAAACCGAATTCGATTTGCAACTCATCCGCCAGCGGGCGGCGCAGTTTCGCGATCAGCTCTCGCGCTGGCAGCGCGGGGAGCTGTCGGAAGACCAGTTCAAGCCGCTGCGGCTGCAAAACGGCTGGTATGTGCAGCGCTACGCGCCCATGCTGCGCGTGGCGGTGCCTTATGGCGAAATCAGCAGCGCGCAGATGCGGGTGCTGGCGCGGGTGGCGCGCGAGTTCGATCAGCCGGAGCCGGGCCTGTTTGCCGAGGCGCAGGCCCGGCAAGACGCCTTGCAGGCCCGCCAGCCGGGGCTGACGCTGGATGCGCCGCCGCTGCGCTACGGCTACGGCCACTTCACCACGCGCACCAACGTGCAATACAACTGGATTCCGCTGGCCAGGAGCGCCGACGTGATGGACTTGCTGGCCACCGTGGGGCTGCACGGCATTCAGACCAGCGGCAACTGCATCCGCAATATCTGCACCGACGCGCTGGCGGGCATTGCGCCCGATGAGCTGGCCGATCCGCGCCCCTTCGCCGAAATCTTGCGGCAGTGGAGCACGCTGCATCCCGAATTCGCTTTTCTGCCGCGCAAGTTCAAGGTGAGCCTGAACGGCGCGGCCGAAGACCGCGCGGCGCTGGGCTGGTACGACGTGGGCCTGCAACTGGTGAAAGACGATGCGGGCGCGCTGGGCTTCAAGGTGCGCGCTGGCGGCGGCATGGGGCGCACGCCGGTCATCAGCGCGGTGCTGCGCGAGTTTTTGCCCTGGGATCAGATCCTGAACTATCTGGAAGCCATCATCCGCGTCTACAACCGCTATGGCCGCCGCGACAACGTATGGAAGGCGCGCATCAAGATACTGGTCAAGGCCGAAGGGCAGAGCTTCATTGACGCGGTGGAGGCCGAATACCGCGCCATCGTCGAGCACGACGGCGCGCCGCACACCATTCCGCAAGCCGAGCTGGAGCGCGTGTCCGCGTGCTTTGCGCCGCCCGCGCTGGCGGGCGAAGACGCGCCCGCCGTGGCGCCGCAGCAGCCGGTTGATGTGAACGCCCTGCCCTACCAGCGCTGGCTGGCGCGCAATGTGCAGGCCCACCGCGACCCGCGCCTGGCCGTGGTGCATCTTTCCTTCAAGCGCCTGGGCATGGCCCCGGGCGACGCCGACGCCGCCACGATGGACGCCGTGGCCGATCTGGCCGACCGCTTTTCGGCGGGCGAAGTGCGCCTCACGCACGAGCAAAACCTGCTGCTGCCCTGGGTGCGCCGCGCCGATCTGCCCGCTCTTTACGAAGCGGCGCGCGCGCTGCGGCTGGCGCAGCCCAACATCGGGCTGATTACCGACATGATTTCCTGCCCCGGCGGCGACTTCTGCGCCCTGGCCAATGCGCGCTCCATTCCCATTGCCGCCGCGCTCATGGCCCTGTATGAAGACATCGACGAGGCCGAAGACCTGGGGCCGATTGACCTGAACATGAGCGGCTGCATCAACTCCTGCGGCCACCACCACAGCGGCCACATCGGCATTCTGGGCGTGGACAAAGACGGCAAGGAGTGGTACCAGATCACCCTGGGCGGCAGCGACGGCTCGCACCTGTCGGGCCGCGAGGGGCCGGGCAAGATCATCGGCCCGGCCTTCTCCGCCGCCGAAGTGCCCGACGTGGTGCAGGCCATCCTGAACACCTACCGCGAACTGCGCGACGGCAAAGAGCACTTCATCGACACCGTGCGCCGCCTGGGCCATGACCCTTTCAAGGCCGCCGCCAACGCCGCCCGCCACGCGCGGCCCGAGGACAAGCCCGCCAAGCCTGCCGCCGCCCCCGCTGCGGCCCAGCCCGCCGCCGTGGCCTGAGCGCCCGGCCCGGCACACAAAACAAAGAAAGCGCCGCGATGAAAGAAACCATCCGCATCGTTGCCCCCGCCGAAAGCGAAGCCCTGGCGGGCAGCGCCGCTGAAAACCCCGCAGAAAACACTGCTGAAAGCGCCTCTGAAAACGCCGCTTCCGCCAGCGCCGCGCCCGCGCCCGGCGTTTTGCAAATCGCCAACGACGCCGACGTGCTCGCGCTGGCCGCCGAAGGCGCTTTGCAGGGCGTCACCTGCATCGAGCTGAACTTTCCCAAATTCACCGATGGCCGCGCCTACAGCCAGGCCGTGCTGCTGCGCCGCCGCCTGGGTTTTACCGGCGAGCTGCGCGCCACGGGCGACGTGCTCATCGACCAGCTTTTGCTCATGCAGCGCAGCGGCTTTACCAGCGCCGTGCTGGCCGCAGGCGTGAACGCCGAAGCCGCCCCGCGCCAGTTCGTGGTGTTTGACGAGTTCTACCAGGGCGACGCGCAGCAGCCCCGCCCCCACTTCGCACGGGAGGCCGAATGAACCGCGCTGCCGCAACAGCCGCCCCGGCCATGCCCGGCGCCGAAGAGCTGGCCCGCGTGAGCGATGAGCTGGGCCATGACGCCCCCGCCCTCACCGCCTGGGCGCTGGGCCTGGGCCGGCGCCTGGGGCTGCGCGCCATCGTCACCACCAACTTCCGGCCCTTCGAGGCCGTCATCCTGCACATGGCCTGCCGCGTGCAGCCCGATGTGCCCGTGGTGTGGATGGACAGCGGCTACAACACCGCCGCCACCTACCAGTTCGCCGACGCGCTCACGCGCCAGCTGGGCCTGAATTTGCACGCCTACCTGCCGCGCCGCACCCGCGCCCACCGCGAAGCGCTGGAAGGCCCCGCCCCCGCGCTGGACGACCCCCGCCACGCCGCCTTCACCGAAGAAGTGAAGCTGGAGCCTTTTGCGCGCGCGCTGCGCGAAATGGCCCCCCGCATCTGGCTCACCGCCTTGCGCGCCAGCGACAGCGACGAGCGCGCCCGCATGCAGCCCGTCAGCCTCAACCCCGACGGCCTCATCAAAGTCGCCCCCCTGCTGCACTGGAGCGCCAAAGACCTGCACGCCTACTGCCAGACCCACGGCCTGCCCAACAACTTTGACTACTTCGACCCCACCAAAGCCGAAGAGCGCCGCGAATGCGGCCTGCACCTGGCGCACTGAATCCCGCACGGAACCCCCCGCGCGCCAAACGCCCGCCGCCCGGCCTTCCCCCAAACACCGCCACTCACGCCTCCCACGCCCATGAACGCACCTGCCCGCCACCTCTCGGCCGCCCATCTGGACGCGCTGGAAGAAGAAACCATCTTCATCCTGCGCGAAGCCGCCGCTGCTTTTGACCGCCCGGCGCTGCTTTTTTCCGGCGGCAAAGACTCGCTCGTCATGCTGCGCTGCGCCGAAAAAGCCTTTGGCGCGGGCCGCATCCCCTACCCGCTGCTCATGATTGACACGGGCCACAACTTCCCCGAAGTCACCGCCCTGCGCGACAAGCGCGCCGCCGAACTGGGGGCCGAACTCATCGTGCGCAGCGTGGAGGACAGCATCGCGCGCGGCACCGTGCGCCTGGCCCGCCCCGACGAAAGCCGCAACGCCCACCAGTCCGTCACCCTGCTCGAAGCCATTGAAGAATTCCGCTTCGACGCCCTCATGGGCGGCGCGCGGCGCGACGAAGAAAAAGCCCGCGCCAAAGAGCGCATCTTCAGCCACCGCGACAGCTTCGGCCAATGGCAGCCCAAAGCCCAGCGGCCCGAACTCTGGACGCTGTTCAACACCCGCCTGGCCCCCGGCGAGCACTTCCGCGTCTTTCCCATCAGCAACTGGACGGAGCTGGACGTGTGGCAATACATCGGCCGCGAAAACATCGAGCTGCCCAGCCTCTACTACGCCCACGAGCGCGACGTGATCGAACGCCGGGGCCTGCTCGTGCCCGTCACGCCCCTGACGCCGCCCCGGCCGGGTGAAACCGTGCAAAAACGCAGCGTGCGCTTTCGCACCGTGGGCGACATCACCTGCACCTGCCCCGTGCCCAGCACCGCCGCCACGCCCGCCGACATCATTGTGGAAACCCTGGCCGCCAGCGTCAGCGAACGCGGCGCCACCCGCATGGACGACCAGACCAGCGACGCCAGCATGGAAAAGCGCAAGCGCGACGGCTACTTCTGAACCGCACCGCGCCCCACCCCGGCCAGCCCCACCCTTTCACCATCAAAAAAGATAGCGCACCGCGCCCATTCCACGGGGACTTCAGGCCGATTCGCCCCTGGAAACCCCAGCCGCTCCAGCCGCACAACCGCCCGCCCATGCCCACCATCACCCTCATGCGCCATGGCCTGCCCGATGCGCCCGCAGGCGAATGGCTGACGGCGCACGGCTTTGCCGACTGGGTGCGCTGCTACGACGCCGCGCCCGTCACCCCCGCCTGCCCGCCGCCTGCCGCCGCGCTGGAGCAGGCGCGCCCGTGCGGCGCCGTGGTTTGCAGCGATCTGCCCCGCAGCCTCTCATCAGCCGCCTTGCTGGGCGTGCGCCCCGCGCAAACCACAGCCTTGCTGCGCGAAGCCGCTTTGCCCACGCCCGCCGCGCGCTGGCCCCTGCTGCGCCTGCCCGCCAGCGCCTGGGCAGCGCTGGCCCGGCTGGCATGGCTGGCAGGCATCGCTTGCGGCCGCGAATCGCCCGTGCAAGCCCGCCTGCGCGCCGCGCAAGCCGCCCTCTGGCTGGCCGCGCTGGCGGCGCGGCATGGCTCCGTGCTTTTGGTGGGGCATGGCGTTTTCAACCGCCTGCTGGCCCATCAGCTCCAGCGCCAGGGCTGGCAGCGCCAAGGCGCCCATGCGCGCAGGCACTGGTCTTTCTGCGTGCTGCGCCATGACAGCCCCGCCCCCTGCGCTGCCCGAAGCCAAGGCGTGACCGTCTCTTCAACCTGACCCGTTCCAGCCCGCCAGCGCCACCGCTTTTCATCCACCCCTCACACCCTTTGCAGCCATGACTTCTCCCGCATCCGCCCCCGCCGCACCCACGCCCGCTGACGCCAGCGCCACCCGCCCCGCCCTGCGCTTTATCACCTGCGGCAGCGTGGACGACGGCAAAAGCACCCTCATTGGCCGCCTGCTGCTGGACAGCCGCGCCGTGCTGCAAGACCACCTGGCCGGCGTCACCCGCAGCGGCCAGACCGACCTGGCCTTGCTCACCGACGGCCTGCAAGCCGAGCGCGAGCAAGGCATCACCATCGACGTGGCCTGGCGCTACTTCGCCACCGAAGCGCGCAAATTCATCATCGGCGACGCCCCCGGCCACGAGCAATACACGCGCAACATGGTCACCGCCGCCAGCCAGGCCGACGCCGCCGTGGTGCTGGTAGACGCCACCAAAATCGACTGGCAAAACCCCCTGCCCGCGCTGCTGCCGCAAACGCGCCGCCACGCCCTGCTCGCGCACCTGCTGCGCGTGCCCTCCATCGTCTTTGCCATCAACAAGCTCGACGCCGTGGCGCAACCGGCCGCCGCCTTTGCCCACATCCGCGATGCGCTGCAAGCCTTCGCGCAAGAAGCAGGCATACAGCCCGCCGCCATCGTGCCCATCTCCGCCCTCATGGGCTGGAACGTGGCCGCCCCCAACCCTGACGAACCGGGCTGGTGCGGCTACCAAGGCCCCGCGCTGCTGCCGCTGCTTGAAAAACTGCCCGCCACGCCCAGCGAAAGCGCCCTGCCCCTGGCCTTTCCCGTGCAATGGGTGGAAAAAAACGCCTCTTCCAGCGACACCCGCCAGGGCCGCCGCATCTTCTGGGGCCGCGTGGCCGCCGGACAAGCTCGCGCGGGCGACACCGTTCAACTGCTGCCCAGCGGCCACACGGCCCGCATCGCCCAGGTGCTGGACCACGCGCGCCAGCCGCAGCCCGGCATCAACGCCGGCCACAGCGCCGGCCTCGTGCTCGACCGCGAACTCGACCTCTCGCGCGGCGACTGGATCACCGCCGCCGCGCAGCCCGCCAGCGGCAGCCAAGCCGGTGCAGCCAGCGAATTCGACGAATTCGACACCCCCGCCGCCCAGCCCGCCTGGCCCGTCACGCGCGAGCTGCAAGCCACCCTCTGCTGGCTTGACGACGAGCCGCTCACCCCGGGGCGCGTTTACTGGGCGCTGCACGGCCACCGCTGGCTCAAGGCCAAAGCCCGCCGCGTGCTCCACCGGCTGGACATCCACACCCTCCAGCCCCAAAACGCCGACCGCCTGGAAGCCAACGCCATCGGCCGCGTCGAGCTGGCCTTGCAAGAAGCCATCCCCGCCGCGCCCTTTGCCACCAGCCGCGCGCTGGGCGCGCTCATCCTTGTGGACGCCGCCACACACCGCACCGCCGCCGCCGCGCTGGCCGGCTGAATGGCATGCGAAGCGAACGAAAAGCCGCTTCAGCAAAGCCTGATTTCGCTCCTTGTTTCATAGCATGACGTCCTAGTGAAAAGAGCGCGAAAGCTGTTTTCAGCCCCTTGAATTCGCTCCTCTTTTTTGGGCTGTCCATGCCGCCAGCCCCGCAGGCGCGGGCAGCGCAAGCCTGCCTGCCGCGCCGCCTCTGCGCCGCCAGGCCCTTCATGGCGGCCCGCGCCCATGATGCAAATGACGACGCAATAACGTCCATTTCTGGCGTTTTTATCCGTGAAAGGAGCTACCGTACAAATCCGTCCGCCCATCGCCCCGCCGCGCTGGGCGGCTCATACGCCATTCCCGGGCGATATATCAACAAGTTTCCTTTTTCTCCAAAATGACCGGTGCCATGAATTTGAGAGAATTACTGGATTGCTTTTTTGGCAGCCTGCTTCTCTGCATATCTTCAATGAATCCGAAATCAATGTGTTACGGACTTTATGAGGAACAGAAATCCAATATCCAGCGATACTGGGCCGCAATCAAATTGAAGCTCAAGCGCGACACGGATCGCATCGCACCCATTGAAGCCATGCTCAGCGAGGCGTTCTCTGCTTTTGAATCTGGCAGAAGAGACAAAGGAATAGACATTGCTATGTCTCTATGGGGCAGCCAGTTTGAAAAATTCCGGTAAATGCCGCCATTGCTATTTTCAAGTAGCTGGCGCATTTGGGTGGATGCCAATGGCAGTATTCCCCTGAATCCCTCTGACGTTTCTGCATTATGTCTCTCAAAGAAACCCTCGCCGATCTCTCCACTGAAGTCGCCTTTTGCGCCATGTTCGCGCATGACCGCTACCTGATGCCAATGAGCTACGAACAAAACAAGGCAAACCTGCTGCGCTACTGGTCCGAAGCCAAAGGCCAGCTCAAGCGCGATGCCGCCCTCATTCCCGCCATCGACGCCCAGATTGAAGAAATGTTCGCCGCCTTCGATTCGGGCGACCGCAAGAAAGGCGCCGATACCGCCATGGCCCTGTGGAACAGGAATATCAAGCAGATGGAATAAGCCCTTCCCTCCCAAAAAGTTCAGGGTCATGACTTTGCGGGGCATCAAGAAATAGCGTCAGGTCACCAGCTTGCTGTATTTAGAATGCCGCTTTTGATTCCGGACGGGTTGTTTCCGGAAGAATGGGCTGCGCAGAGAGCTTGTTCAAATTCGGAGAATGGGTGTGAAAAGCGTGGACTCGGGCGGCCTGCGGTTTCTTCCAGCCAGGCTCTGCGCAGGTTTCAATAGCAAATGGCGATGGTTTCATGAATTACTGGGTTCTTTCAGCGGGCGTGGTTCAGCTTGTTTTATGCGGCATTCATTTTTTCGCGGGCGGCGCGGAGTTTCGGCGGCTTCGCCCCGGCCCGGCGCGGGCGGATGCGGGCAAGGCTTTTGATTACTGGCTGACTGGGCATGGCGTGTTTCACATGGTCAGCGCCGATTTGCTGCTGGGCGCGGTTTTCTGCCTGCTGATGGGGGCGAAAGTCATGGGCTTTCATTTCTGGCTGATTTTGTTCATCGCCCTGCTGCATGCGTTTTACGCGCTTTTTTGGCTGGGAACGCTTTTTTTCTCGCGCGCTGGCTGGGCGGATTATTTCCAGGCGCAGCCCCAATGGCTGGCTTTTCTGCTGGTTTGCGCCCTGCTGCTGGCAGGGGCGTGGATGAACGGATAGCGCCTATTCGCCCGCCAGCCGCGCCGCCGCGCCTTGTTTTGCCCTGGCGCAAGAAGGCAGCCGCCGCCCCCGCCAGATAATGGCGGCAGGAGAAACGGGCGATGCGATCTGAAGGAACGGGGCCGCTGGCCAAGGCGGCGGGGCTGCTGGCGGTGGGCGCGGTGGTTGCGGCGGCCTGGCTGGCGGGGCGCAGCGCGTGGGCGACGCAAGCGGGGTTCAGCCTGCTGACGCTGGCCATCGTCATCGGCATGCTGGCGGGCAACACGGTTTATCCGCGCGTGGCGGTGCGCTGTCATGCGGGCATGCTGTTTTGCAAGGGGCCGTTGCTGCGGCTGGGGATCATGCTGTATGGCTTCCGGCTGACGCTGGGGCAGGTGCTGGATGTGGGGCTGGCCAGTTTCGCGGCGGATGCGCTGATGCTCGCTTCCACTTTTTTGCTGACTTGCTGGCTGGGCCTGCGCTGGCTGAAGATGGAGCGGCAGACGGTGCTGCTGATGGGCGCGGGCAGCAGCATTTGCGGCGCGGCGGCGGTGATTGCCACGGCGCCGGTGCTGCGCGCAGGCGCTGACCGCGTGGCGGTGGCGGTGGCGACGGTGGTGATTTACGGCACGGCGGGCATTTTTCTGTATCCGCAGATGCACGCCTGGCACTGGTGGCCGCTGTCGGACGGGCAGTTTGGCGTGTACATCGGCTCCAGCGTGCACGAGGTGGCGCAGGTGGTGGCGGCGGGCAAGGCCATCAATGCGGCGGTGGCCGATATTGCGGTGACGACCAAGATGATCCGCGTGATGATGCTGGCGCCTTTTTTGCTGCTGCTGTCGCTGTGGCTGGGGCGGCGCGGCGCGCCTGCGCCGCAAGGGCAAACGGGCCAGGGCGAAAAGGAGGGGGAAGGCCGCATCGTCATTCCCTGGTTTGCCTTCGTTTTCATTGGCGTGATGCTGTTCAATTCGCTGAACCTGCTGCCTGCCGCCTGGGTGGCGGCGCTGGTGCAGGCCGATACCTGGCTGCTGGCCATGGCGATGGCGGCGCTGGGGCTTTCCACGCATTTTTCCGCCATACGGCAAGCGGGAATCAGGCCTTTGCTGCTGGGGCTGCTGGTTTTCGCGTGGCTGGTGGGCGCGGGCGGCCTCGTGCAGGTGCTGCTGGCCGCCTGATTTTTTCCTTTTTGCAAAGGAGCTGACGCATGACGCCGCAATCACTGGATGAAGACTTCGGGCGCTTTCTGGCCTTGTTTGGCTCGCCCGTGCACGCCCAGCCAATGCCGGAGGCGGCTTTTGACGCCTGCGCGGGCCTGCTGCCCCGGCAGCTTTTCACTTACTGGCGCGAGGTGGGCGTTTGCGGTTTTGGCGATGGCCTGATGTGGATGACCAATCCGCAGGAGTTCGAGTCGCTGCTGGCGCGCTGGCTGCAAGGCACGCTGCTGCGCCAGCGGCGTGATCTGGCCGTCATTGCCCGCACGGCCTTTGGCGAGCTGCTGGTTTGGGCCAGCGGCAAGGGGCAGGTGGCGCTCATCAGCCCGCTGGAAGGCATCGTCTTTCACTACGCCAGCGCCGACCGTGCCCCCGCACAGGCCCCCGGCGCGGAGGCCGATGCGCAGATGCGCCGCTTCTGGGGCGGGCTGCGCCCCGAAACCTTCGAGCAGGAAGATGACGCGCAGCGCCCCCTGTTCGCCCGCCTGACGTACCGGCTTGGCCCCTTGCAGGCGGAGGAGATGTATGGCTTCAGGCTCCACCCCAGCCTGGGCGGCTCGCGCAGCATTGCCAACATGGCCCGCGTGCCGCTGCTGGCCCAGCACGATCTGGCCCTGGAGCGCGGCGCGCCGCGCTTTGTGGCGCTGTGAGGCAGGAAAACCCGCGCGCGGCAGAGGGCAGGCTGGGGCGGGCAGGCCTGGATGTTGAATACCCGGCCTTATTTCGCTCCTTTATCCATAGCATGATGTCCTAGTGGATATTGCGCGGGGCGGTATTTCGGCCCTTTTTATTCGCTCCTTTTTCTGATGTTTTTGCGCAGAGGCGCTGGAGCGGCGCTCATGGCTTTTGATGCTGGCGGACCGTCATGCCTGGGGAAACAGGGCGTCGAAATGCTGTGTCCGGCTGGCCAGGCGCAGCGGCTTGCCGGTGGCCGGGTGCGCCAGTTGCAGGGCGCTGGCGTGCAGCAGCAGGCGCGGAGCCAGCGCCTGCGCGGCGGGCGGGGCGTAGAGCGCGTCGCCCGCAATCGGCAGGCCGATGGCGGCCAGGTGCACGCGCAGCTGGTGGGAGCGGCCCGTGATGGGCCGCAGCGCCACGCGCGCCGTGCCGGGCAGCGGGCCGCCGCCTGCGGGGCGCCAGAGGGTGAGGCTGGGTTTGCCGTGGGCGTGATCGACCTTGCTGCGCGGGCGGCGCGGCCAGTCGGGCAGCAGGGGCAGGCCGATGGCGGCCCATCCGGGCGGGGCGGAAACGGCTAACAAAGTGGCAGACAGGGCGGCAGACAAGGCGGCGGTTTCGTCTTTTTCCGCCTCCTGCTCTTGCGGCCATTCATCCGCCCATTCGTCCGCCCATTCATCCGCCTGCCCGTCTGCCTCAGGCTGGCTGGCGGTGAAAGCGGCGGCAAAAGCGGCAGCCACGGCGGCAGCGCTGGCGCCAACCACGGCTTCGTAGCGCTTGCGCACGCGGCGCTGCGCAAAGGCTTCGCCCAGCAGGCGCTGCACGCGCGGGCTGCGGGCCATGAGGATGAGGCCGCTGGTGGCTTCGTCTAGCCGGTGGACGATGAGCGCCTCGGGCCAGACGGCCTGCACGCGGGCGCTGAGGCAATCGGCCTTGTCCGGCCCCCGGCCCGGCACGGCCAGCAAGCCGGCGGGCTTGTCAAAGGCCAGCAGGTGTTCATCGGCGTAAACGGGCGCGGGCGGTGGCGGCAAAAGCATGTTCAGAGCCTGTTCAAAGCCGGTTCGTAGGGGCAGGCTGCGCTTCCGGTTTCACCACGGAGCAGGAGCCAATTCAGGGGCCTGAAAACGCCTTTGCCGCACGGTTTGACGGGCTTGGCCGCTGTCAGGAGCGTGGCCTTGCGCTGGCCGTTCGCAGTTTTTCCGCCCGCCGCTTCAGTCTGCCTCGTCGCCAAAGCTCACGCCGATTTCGCGGGCGGTGATGACCAGCGGGTGATTCAGCGGCACGCAGCGGGTGCGGTCGGCCACTTCCGACAGGGAGATGTCGCCCAGCGCGCTGCCGGGCGTGTCGCTGGCGAGCGTGACCATGCGGTTGAAGCGCCCTTGCAGCACCAGGCTGGCGGCCTGGTGGCCGAATTGGGTGGCCAGGATGCGGTCATACGGCGTGGGCGGGCCGCCGCGCTGCACGTGGCCCAAAACGGTGGCGCGCACTTCGCTTTTGAGGTGCGGCTCCAGCAGGGCGCGCAGGGTGTGGGCCACGCCGCCCAGGCGCACGGGGTCGGGGCTGCCCTGGATGACGCGCTCGATGGTGAGCGCGCCGCCCGCCGGTTTGGCGCCTTCGGCGATGCAGATGACGGTGTGCGCGCGGCAGCGCTCGCGCCGCTGGCACAGGCGCACGAGGGCGGCGGGGTTGAAGTCGATTTCGGGCAGCAAGATGGCATCGGCCGCGCCGGCGATGCCCGCTTCCAGCGCAATCCAGCCTGCGTAGCGGCCCATCGTTTCCACAATCATCACGCGGCCGTGGCTCTGGCCGGTGGTTTGCACCTGCTCCAGCGCGCGGGTGGCGGTGGCCACGGCGGTGTCAAAGCCAAAGCTCTGGGCGCAGCCTTCAATGTCGTTGTCGATGGTTTTGGGCACGCCCACGAATTTCAGCCCGTGCGCGGCCAGCCCGTTGGCAATGGTCATGGTGCCGTTGCCGCCGATGGCGACGATGGCATCCAGCCCCAGCGCGCGCGCCGTGGCGCAGGCGTGCGCTGCGCTGGCGGGCGAGGCCAGCGGATCGGCCCGGTTGCTGGTGCCCAAAATGGTGCCGCCCGAAAAGAGGATGCCGCTGACGGCGGCCCAGTCCAGCGCCCGGGTGTGCCCTTCCATCAGGCCCGCAAAGCCGTCGGCGATGCCGATGACTTCGGCCCGCCCGTGGCGCAGCAGGGATTTGGCGGTGGCGCGGATGACGGCGTTCAGCCCGGGGCAGTCGCCGCCGCCAGTGAGGATGCCGACTTTCATGACTTGGCTCCAGAAACAAAAAATGCCCGCCAAAGCGGGCAGCAAGGTTGGAAAGAAATCAGGCAGGGCTGCCAGGAAGCAAAAAGAAGAGCAGATCGCAAGGAGCAAGAAAAGCTCCTTTCCGATTGTCTGGCCCGCCCTTGGCGCAAGGCAAGGCCCGTCAGAGCGTGAGGCCCTTCAAATAACGGCGAAAGCCCTCGCCCATCTTCGGGTGTTGCAGGGCCAGCTCCACGGTGGCCTGCAAAAAGCCTTCCTTGCTGCCGCAGTCGTAGCGCGCGCCTTCGTATTGGTAGGCATACACGCGCTCGCTTTGCATGAGGCGGGCAATGGCGTCGGTGAGCTGGATTTCGCCGCCCACGCCGCGCGGCTGCTTGCGGATTTCGTCAAAGATGCGCGGGGTGAGGATGTAGCGGCCCGCCACGCCCATGCGCGAGGGCGCCTCTTCGGGGCTGGGCTTTTCCACGATGCGGTCAATGGCCAGCAGGCGCTCGCCCGCCGGCTGCCCGGCCACGATGCCGTAGCGGCGCACCTGCTCGGGCGGCACCTCCTGCACCGCCAGCAGGCAGCGGCCCAGCCGGGTGAAGGCTTGCGTCATTTGCGCCAGCACGGGCGCGCCGCCGGGCGGCCCCACCATCAGGTCATCGGCCAGCAGCACGGCGAAAGGATGGTTGCCCACGATGTGCGCCGCGCACAGCACGGCGTGCCCCAGGCCCAGCGAGCGCGGCTGGCGCACGTAGCTGCACAGCATGCCTTCGGGCTGCACGGCGCGCACCAGCGCCAGCAGCTCGGCCTTGCCCGCCGCTTCCAGCTCGCTTTCCAGCTCGTAGGCGGTGTCGAAGTGGTCTTCAATGGCGCGCTTGCTGCGGCCCGTGACAAACACCATGTGCCGCACGCCCGCCGCCCAGGCCTCTTCCACGGCGTACTGGATCAGGGGCTTGTCCACGATGGGCAGCATTTCCTTGGGGCTGGCCTTGGTGGCCGGCAGAAAGCGCGTGCCCAGGCCGGCAACAGGGAAAACGGCGGTTTGCACAGTAGAAAAAGGCATGAGTAAAAGCGCGTGCGTGGAAAAATCGTGAATGATAAAGTTACAGTCTTCAACACAGGGACGTAACCAGACGGAAAAAGGCAAGGAGCCAAAACATGGAGATTTTGCTGCTGGATGAATTGGCGCCCGATGCGCAGCTGTGGCTATCTGACAGGCACCAGGTCAGCTACCAGCCCATGCTCGCGCACGACCGCGCCGAGCTGCACCGGCGGCTGTACAAAACGCGCGCCCTTTTCGTCACGCCCGAAGTGCGGGTGGATAGCGCGCTGCTGGACTTCGCGCCCTGCCTGGCCGTGGTAGCCTGCCTGCACGGCGACACCGAAAACATAGACGACGAAGCCTGCCGCCGCCGCCGCGTGCGCGTGCTGCGCGCCATCAACGCCAACGTGCGCGCCAACGCCGAATTCCAGCTGGGCAACCTGATGATGATGATGCGCAATGGCGCGCCCCAGCCCGTCATGCCCCTGGACGGCGTGCCCCTGCGGGGCCGCGAAATCAATGACAGCGTCATCGGCCTGCTGGGCATGACGCCCACCGCGCACCTGCTGGCCACCTTGCTCACCGCCCTGGGCGCGCGCGTGATCGGCTTTGACCCCGCCTTGCACCGCACGGCCGATTTGTGGCAGCGCCTGGGCGTGCAGCCCGTCACATTCACCGAGCTGCTGGCCACCGCCGACGCGGTGGCCGTGCAAATGGCCTTTGCCTCGCGCCATCGCGGCATGGTCAGCGAAAGCGCCCTGGCCGTCTGCCGCACCGGCCAGTTCTGGACCAGCATCAGCGCGCCCGCCCTGTTCGATTTGCCCGCGCTGGCCCAGGCCCTGCGCAGCAACCACCTGGGCGCCTGCGTGCTGGACCTGAGCGAACCCGATCACATCGCCGCCGATTCCCCTTTGCGCAACGTGCCGCGCCTGCGCATCACCCCCAACATGGCCTGCGCCACGCAAGAAGCCCTGCTGCGCGCCAGCTGGTACTTGGCCGACCGTACGCACGAGCTACTGCAACTGTCAGACACCCAGCGCGTGGCGCTGGAAAGCGCGCCCATGCCGCTGTAGCGCGCGGCAGGGCTGCTCCTGGCCTGGCTGCGGTTGCGGAGACAAGGCGGATGCGCAGGCGCTTTTTTCGCTCCTTCATTCATAGCATGATGTCCTAGTGGATACTGCGCAGAAGCCGTTTTCATGCCCATGGATTTGCTCCTGTTTCTGATGCAGGCGAGGGTGGCTGGAGGGGCCAGGGGCGCAGTCAGGCCGCTGCGGGGCTGGCTTCGGCTTCCCACAGGCCGCTCATCCATGCGCCCACGCGTTCCACGCTGGCCTGGCTGCGGGGCAGCGAGGGCGAGAGGCGGCCACGGGCAATGACGTGCAGGCGGTTGCACAGGGCAAGCAGCTCGTCCAGCTCTTCGCTGAACACGAGCACGGCGCAGCCGCTGGCGGCCAGCGTCAGCAGGGCGTCGTGAATTTGCGCGGCCGCGCCCACGTCCACGCCCCAGGTGGGCTGGGCGGCGATGAAGAGCCGGGGGCGGGCGTCCATTTCGCGGCCCATGATGAACTTTTGCAGGTTGCCGCCCGAAAGGGCGCGCGCGGGCGTGTGCGGGCTGGCGGCCTTGACACCAAAGCGGTTCATGATGGCTTGCGCCTGCGCCGTCAGCTGGCCCATGCGCAGCCAGCCCAGCGGGCCGGCGGCTTCGCGGCGGGTGAGCAGCAGGTTGTGCGCCAGGCCCAGCTCGGGCACGGCGCCGCGCCCCAGCCGCTCTTCGGGCACGAAGTGCAGGCCCAGCGCGCGGCGCTTGCCAGGCGCCAGATGCCCGGCGGGCTGGTCCGCAATGCGGATGGCCGCCTGCGGCGCGCGCGTGTCTTCGCCGGAAAGGGCGGCCAGCAGCTCGCTTTGCCCGTTGCCGGAAATGCCGGCGATGCCGACGACTTCGCCCGCATGCACGTCCAGCGTGATGTCTTGCAGATCAACGCCAAAGGCCGCTGCGGCGGGCAGCGACAGGCCGCGCACTTGCAGCACGGGCTGGCCAATGGCGTGCGGGCGCTGCTCCAGCGCGGGCGGCTCGGCGCCAATCATCATGCGGCTCAGAGAGGCGTTGCTTTCCTGCCGGGGGTCGCACACGCCCGCCACTTTGCCGCCGCGCATGACGGTGCAGGCGCTGCACAGCACGCGGATTTCGTGCAGCTTGTGGCTGATGTAGAGGATGCTGCACCCTTGCGCGGCCAGCTGGCGCAGCGTGGCAAAGAGCTTTTCAACGGCCTGCGGGGTGAGCACGGAAGTGGGTTCGTCCAGGATGAGCAGGCGCGGGCTGGCCAGCAGAGCGCGGATGATTTCCACGCGCTGCATTTCGCCCACGCTGAGCGAGTGCACGGGGCGGCGCGCGTCAAGCGGCAGGCCGTAGGCGGCGGCCACTTCGCCAATGCGGCGCTGCACTTGCGCCAGCGGCATGGCTTTGTCCAGCCCCAGCCATACGTTTTCGGCCACGGTGAGCGAGTCAAACAGGCTGAAGTGCTGAAACACCATGGCCACGCCCAGCTGGCGCGCCTGCTGCGGGCTGTGAATGCGCACGCGCTGGCCGTCAAAGCGCATTTCGCCCGCATCGGGCTGGACGGCGCCATAGATGATCTTCATCAGCGTGCTTTTGCCCGCGCCGTTTTCACCCAGCACGGCATGAATTTCGCCCGGCTGCACGGTGAGCGAGACGCGGTCATTGGCCAGAACGCCGGGGTATTGCTTGGTAATGCCTTGCAGCTCAAGGCGCGCAGGGGTGGTCATGGAAGCGGACGGTGGGCAGGAAAAGAGCGGGGCCAGGCGGATTGAAGCGGGCGGAAGCAAAGCGGGCCGGAGCCAGAAACGAAACGCCCGCCGCGCAAAGGCGGCGGGCGGCTGGGTACATCAAAAAAAAGAGCGAATTCAGAAAGCTGAAAAGGGGCCTTGCGCTTATTTGGTGCGGAGGTCTTGCTATTGATTAAGGAGCGAGAAACGCCTTCTTGCCCGCCCTCCCGCGCCTTGCAACCCGGCGAGGACTTGCAACGCCGCAGCACGCCGGGGCCGCGCCCAAGTCCGCGCTTTCCGCACCCACGGTCACCGAACCGGTTCTCAGGGCTTGGCCCCTGTGGGAAAGTGGTGTGGCCAAGGCGCATGAGGCGCCAGCGTGGTCTTGGGGGCAGGCCGGGCGGCTTTCTTGGCGCTGCCTGCCTTGGAGCGGGACGCAGGCTTCTTGGCTGCCGGCTTGGCAGCCGGAGCGGCGGCCTGGGCTTCGGGCGCAGGCTGGGCCGCCGCTGCGGGCTTGGCAGGAGCGGCTTTCTTTGCGGGCTTTTCCGCTTCAGCGGCCGCACTGGCGGCGGGCTTGGCCGTTGCGGGCTTGGCCGTTGTTTTGGCAGCTGTTTTCACAGCGGGTTTTTCAGCCGTTTTCACGCCGGATTCCGCCGCCGGGGCCTTGGGCGCAGCTTCTTTCTTGGCCGCAGCGGCTTTGGCAGCGGGCTTTTCCGCCTTGGCGGCGGCGCTGGCGACACTCTTTTTTGCGGCGGGAGCCTTGGGCGCTGCTACGGCTTTGGAGGCGGGCGCTGGCGCATCGGCGGCCTCGGCCTTGGCGGCCGGTTTTTTGGATGGTGTTTTGGCGGTTGCCATGATGTTCTCCTGAATCTGGCTGATCTGGCGGAAGTAGAGATGCCACGCCTGCCAAAGCAGGTGCTGCGTGCGCAGGGCGCGCAAGACGCTCTGCATGAAGCGCTGCGCCGCGTCAGACAAGGCAAGCGGGGCGTAAGGGGAAATGGGCAGCGGCGCAAAAGCCGGAAAGCTGAACTGCAAAACCGCCTTGGGCAAAGCGCCCGTCCAGGCCCCGGCAAAAGCGGAATCCATGCGCTTGCCGCGCTGCACGGCGGCAGGAGGGAAATAAAGGCGCAGTGCGTGTGTCATGCGTAGCCCTTGGCAGAACTGGGCGCGCGCCGGAGAAGCGAAAGGCGGCTTGCGGCGTGGCGAAACGGAAAAAGGCCCCGATTATGTGAGCAAGCTTTTCAATTGGGAAGCGCCTGCAAGCGGACGGGGCGCGCGCAATTCACCATCGGCGCCAGCCCGTCAATTCGGGCGGCAAGAAAAGCGGTTCAGCAGCGCGCGCCGCCCGGGCAGTGCTGAATCTCGATGGTGCTGTGCGCCACTTCTTCGTGAATGGCGATGCGCTGGCGCAAGGCGTCGGCGGTGAGCGTGCGGTCGTGCGTGACCACCGTCAGCGCGCAGGCGTAGGCGTCCTTGGACACGCGCCACACGTGCAAGTCGCTCACGCGGGTGCAGCCCGCGTCGGGCGGGTTTTCAATGGCTTCGCGGATTTCGGCCACCACGGGCGCGTCCATCTCGCGGTCGAGCAGCACCTTGCCCGTTTCCACGATCAGACCCTTGGCCCACACGCCCACCAGCACTGCGCCCACGATGCCCATCACGGGATCCATCCAGTTCCAGCCCCAGGCCCAGCCGCAGGCCAGCGCGGCGATGGCGAGCACCGACGTGGCTGCATCGGCTATCACGTGGATGTAGGCGGCCTTCAGGTTCAGGTCTTCATGGCCGTGATCGTGATCGTGATCGTGATCGTGATCGTGATCGTGATCGTGATCGTGCCCGTGCGCGTGTGAATGTGAATGGCCGTGCCCGTGATCGTGCGCGCCGCCCAGAATGAAGGCGCTGGCCACGTTCACCGCCAGCCCCAGCAGCGCCACGGCAATGGCCTCTGCGTAGCGGATGGGCTGCGGCGCCAGCAGCCGCTCCAGCGAGCCGGCCACCATCAGCGCTGCCACGCCCGCCAGCAAGATGGCGCTGGCAAAGCCCGCCAGCACTTCAATCTTCCAGGTGCCAAAGGCAAAGCGCGTGTCTTTGGCCAGCCGTCGCGCGGCCGCGTAGGCAAAGGCCGACAGGCCAATGGCCAGCACGTGCGAACTCATGTGCCAGCCATCGGCCAGCAGCGCCATCGAGCCAGTCCACCAGCCCGCGCCGATTTCCAGCAGCATGGCCGCCACCGTCAGCGCCAGCACCAGGCGCGTGCCGCGCTCGGCCTTTTTCTGCTCCTGGCCGTGTGGGTTGAAGTCGTGCGTATGCGTCCAGCGCGAGAGGTCTTCGGTGTGCATGTTGCGAAACCCTTGCAAATGAAAGCCGCCGATTCTCATGGCTGCCGCCCCGGCCAGGCGGCCAAAGGCGACACGTCAGCAGGGGCATGTGCGCCAAAAACCTGTTCCATGCCGGGTTCCCGCAGTCAGGCGATGGTCAGCGCCACCTCGCCCACGCCCTCGATGCCGCCGGCCAGCGCGTCGCCCGCGCGCACCGCGCCCACGCCCTCGGGCGTGCCGGTGTAGATCAGGTCGCCTGGCTGCAAGCGGTAGTACTGCGAGAGATTGGCAATCACCTCGGGCACGCTCCAGATCATCTCGGCCAGATCGCCCTGCTGGCGCAGCTGGCCGTTCACGCTCAGATGAATGCGCCCCGCTTGCGGATGGCCGATGGCGCTGGCTGGCGCCAGCGGCGAGATGACGGCGGCGTTTTCAAAGTCTTTCGCCAGGCTCCAGGGGCGGCCTTTCGCCTTGGCGGCAGCCTGCAAATCGCGCCGCGTCATGTCCAGCCCGCAGGCGTAGCCCCACACGCAGTCCAGCGCCTGCTCAGGCGCAATGCGCAAGGCGCTTCGCCCGATGGCCACGACCAGCTCCACCTCGTGGTGCAGCTCGTCCGTGCCCGGCGGGTAAGGCACGGCCGCGCCGCTGGGCGCAAGCGCAGCGGGCGATTTGCAAAAGTAAAACGGCGGCTCGCGCGCGGGGTCAGACCCCATTTCGCGCGCATGCCCCGCGTAATTGCGCCCCACGCAGAAGATGCGCGAGACGGCGTAAAGCAACGAAGCGCCGCGCACGGCCACGGCGGGCCGCGCAGGCGGAGGAAAAACGTAGGCAGTCATGGCGAAAACACAAAAAAGCGAAGGGCGGCGGCGCGCCCTTCAAAAAAAACCGTCTTTCAGCCGCCAAACTCGCGCCCCAGCTCCTGCGCGCGCTGGCGCGCCGCGTGCATGGCGGCGATGAAAGCCGCATCCACGCCCGCCGCCTGCAAGGCCGAAAGGGCGGCGAAAGTGGTGCCGCCCTTGCTCGTCACACGCTCGCGCAGCGCGGCGGGCGGCTCGCCAGACTGGGCGGCCAGCGCGCTGGCGCCGCTGAACGTGGCAATGGCCAGGCGCAGCGCGTCGGCGGCGGGCAGCCCCATCTGCCCGCCCGCTTGCTGCATGGCCTCCAGAAAATAGAAAACGTAGGCGGGGCCGGAGCCTGACAGCGCCGTCACGGCGTCCAGCAGCGGCTCCTCGCTCACCCACAAATGCTCGCCCGTGGCGTCGATCACGCGGCAGGCCAGCGCGCGGTCGGCCTCGCTGGTTTCGGGCCGGGCATACAGCCCCGTCATGCCCCGCCCCGCCAGCGCGGGCGTGTTGGGCATGGCGCGAATCACGCGCGGCGTGCCCAGCCAGCGGGCCAGGCTGTCCGTGCCGATGCCCGCCGCCACTGAAAGATGCAGCGCCTGCCGCGCATGCGGAGCCACCGGCGCGGCCGCCTGCGCCAGCACCTGGGGCTTGACGGCCCAGACCACCAGCGCGGCCTGCGCCAGCGCGGCCCGCGCCGCTTCGGCATCTGGCAGCGCAGCCACGCCCAGCCGCTCGCGCAGAGCTTGCGCCTGGGCGGCCAGCGGTTCAATCACGGTGATGTCCGCCGCAGGCGCGCCCTGGCGCAGCAGCCCGCCCGCAATGGCGCTGGCCATGTTGCCGCCGCCGACAAAAACAATGGGAGGAAGGGAAAAGCTCATGAAACGTCCTGAAATAGCGTTGCGCGGGCCAGGATTTTCAGGCTGGAAGGCTGCGCTTCGCGGCAAACCCGGGCGAGGCAACGCGCGCGGCCTGCTCCGCCCGGCGGATCGCGCAAGGAAAAAGCGCCCGAAACATCAAAAACAGGAGCTGATTCAAGGTGCCAAAAACGGCCCTTGCGCACATTCCACTAGGACATCATGCTACGAATGAAGAAGCGGAAAATGCCAGTCAAACACGCTCCCGCCTCTGCCCCCTGCGGGATTTCAGGCCGCTTCCTGGCGGAGCTGGTAGCCAATGACAAGCGCGCCCGCTTCAGAGCACGGCATGCCCAGCGAGATATAGCCCCTGGCGTGCAGAACGCAGCTGCTGCGGCGCAAGGCCAGCTCGGTGTGCTGGCCGTCGTCAAAGCACACCCAGGTGCCGTAGGTGCTGGTGTCGGCCAGGGAGATGTTGCCGTTGCTGTATTCCAGCCGGGCATGCTGGCGCGAGGCGCGCGGGTCGGCGATGACGAAGTGGCACTGCGGCGCGCGCCCCAGCAAAACGGGCATTTCGCCGGAGCGGAAAGTAGCCGACGCGCCTTCCCTTGCAAGCGTGATGGCGTATTTGGGAAGCGGCGGCATGCCGCTTGCGCTGCCAGCGTCGATGGCGCCGGAGATGGTGAGAAAGTCGGTGCTGGCGCTGTCGTCCCACTCAATCTGGAACACCGCGCGCGGCTGCCTGAGGCCGCGTATGGCCAGGCTGCCCAGCGGGCGGCTGCGCGGCGGCCGCGCTTGCGGGCCAATGCCCTCCATGACTTCGCGCGCGGCCAGAATGCGGCCGCCGCCGGCCATTTCGCACAGGCGCGCGGCCAGGTTCAGCGCCTCGCCGTAAACGTCATCGCTCAGGCGCACCACTTCGCCAGCGGCCATGCCCACGCGCAGGCCCCTGCGCATGGGCGGCGGCCAGCGGTTCAGATGGCTGGCATGCCTGCTTTGCACGGCCATGCTGGCGCGAATGGCGGCGGCCGGGCTGTCAAAGGCGGCCAGCACGCCATCGCCCAGCCGTTTGATGATTTCTCCGCCGCAGCTCTCGCACACGCGGCTGATCCAGCGGGTGAGCCTGGCCATGGCGCCGGCGACCTGCTCATTGCCGAGTGTTTCAAATGCGCTGGCGCTCCCGACCAGATCAATGAAGACGATGGTTTGGCTTCGATTCATGGCGGCAACGCGCGCCCGCCGGAGAGGCCGCAGGCGCTTTCTTTTTGGAGTTTTTGATGTGGAGTCACGTGGAGCGCGCGGACCGTCCGCGCAGAATGCGTGATTTTACGGAGAGAAGGCCTGAAACCCGCTCTCAGCGCCTGTTCAGGCCCTGATCGGGATGGGCTTTTGCGCCCACGGGCGGACCTTGAACCAGCCCTGATTTCCTGCTCCCGCGCGGGCGGGCGGCTGCTCCTACAATCCCGCGCCCCATGCCCGCCGCCCTCTCCTTTCAATCCGTCAGCAAGCGTTACGCGCCCCTGCGCGGCGGCGCGCCCGCCTTTGTGGCGCTGGATGAGGTGTCGTTTGACGTGGCCGAAGGCGGCATTCTGGGCCTGCTGGGGCCTAACGGCGCGGGCAAAACCACGCTCATCAGCATTCTGGCCGGGCTGGCGCGCGCCAGCAGCGGGCGGGCGCTGGTGCTGGGGGTGGACGCGCAGCGCGAGCCGCTGCGCGCGCGCCGCCTGCTGGGCGTGGTGCCGCAAGAGCTGGCGAGCGACCCCTTTTTCAGCGTGCGCGAGGCGCTGCGCCTGCAATCGGGCTATTTCGGCATCCGGCGCAATGAGGCGTGGATTGACGAGCTGCTGGCCCATCTGGGCCTGGCCGACAAGGCCGACGCCCAGCCGCGCCATCTTTCCGGCGGCATGAAGCGGCGGCTGATGGTGGCGCAGGCGCTGGTGCACCGCCCGCCCGTCATCGTGCTGGACGAGCCGACGGCGGGCGTGGATGTGGACTTGCGCCAGAGCCTGTGGCAGTTCATCGCGCGCCTGAACCGCGAGGGCCACACCATCATGCTGACCACGCACTATCTGGAAGAAGCCCAGGCGCTGGCGGGCCGCATTGCCATGCTGCGCAAGGGCCGCCTGGTGGCGCTGGACGACACCGCCGCACTGCTGGCCAGCACCCGCGCCAGCCAGCTCAGCTTCACCGTGGCGGGCGCGGCGGGTGATGCGGGGCAGGCCGGCGTTCTGGAGCGCCTGCCCGCCGCCTTGCTGCCGCAAGCGCGCGTGACAGGGCGCGTGGTGCAGCTGAACGTGCAAAGCGCCGACGACGTGGAGCAGGCGCTGGCCGCCGTGCGCCAGGCCGGCCTGCTGGCCGAAAACGTGGAAGTGCGCCACGCCGATCTGGAAGACGTGTTCCTGAACGTGATGGCCGCGCGCTGAAAAAACCAAAGGCTCCCTCTGATGACCGGCTGGCAAACCCTGTTCTACAAAGAAGTGCTGCGCTTTTGGAAAGTGGGCCTGCAAACCATTGGCGCGCCCGTTTTCTCGGCGCTGCTGTATCTGCTCATCTTCAGCCACGTGCTCGACGCGCACGTGCAGGTGTATGAAGGCGTGAGCTATACCGCCTTTCTCGCGCCGGGGCTGGTGATGATGAGCGTGCTGCAAAACGCCTTCGCCAACAGCTCCTCCAGCCTCATCCAGAGCAAGATCACGGGCAGCCTGGTCTTTGTGCAGCTTGCGCCGCTGTCGCACCGCGCCTGGTTTGCCGCTTACGTCGGCTCGTCCGTCGTGCGCGCGCTGGCCGTGGGCCTGGGCGTGGGCGCGGCGGCCTGGCTGTTCGCGCGCTTTTCGCTTGCGCAGCCGCTGTGGGCGCTGGCTTTTGCGCTGTGCGGCGCGGCGCTGATGGGCGCGCTGGGGCTGATTGCCGGGCTGTGGGCCGAAAAGTTCGACCAGATGGCCGCCTTCCAGAACTTTCTCGTCATGCCGCTGACCATGCTCTCGGGCGTGTTCTATTCCGTTCACTCGCTGCCCGCTTTCTGGCAAAGCGCCAGCCGCCTGAACCCGTTTTTCTACGTGATTGACGGCTTTCGCTACGGCTTTTTCGGCATAAGCGACGTCTCGCCCTGGCTGGCCCTGGGCGTGACGGCCGCCGCCAGCGCCGCCTGCTCCCTGCTGGCGCTGGCCCTGCTCAAAAGCGGCTACAAGCTGCGCAGCTGAAGCGCCTTCTTTCACACCTCCCGCTCCCACTTTCACAAAGGAACGCCCACATGGACGCAGAAGAAATCCAAACCCTGATCGCCGCCGCCCTGCCCTGCGAGCACCTGCAAGTGCAAGGCGATGGCCGGCACTGGTTCGCCCTCATCGTCTCGCCCGCCTTTGAGGGCAAGCGCCCCATCCAGCGCCACCAGCAGGTTTACGCCGCCCTGGGCGAAAGCCTGAAAAGCGAAGCCCTGCACGCCCTTTCCATGAAAACCCTCACGCCCGCCGAATGGGCGCAGCGGCAGGCAAAGCCGCAGGCCTAAGCCCCGCTGGCAGCCCGCCGTCAAGAGCCCGTGCAGCCCCCCTTCACGCCCGCCGCAGCGCCCAGCCAGCGAAATCAGGCACGCGGAAAAACAGGCTGGGCGGCGTAAAGCCGCAGCCCCCGGCCAGTGCGGCGAAAGCGTCAAGCGTGAGCGGAAAAAAGTCTTGTTGCAGGCGGGAACGCATGACTTGCGCCTTCTCGGCGGGCAGGCCCAGGGCCGTCACGCACTCAATCAGCGCCTCGCGCTCATCAGGCTGGGCGGCAATCAAATCGCTGAGCAGCAGCGGCGCGCCGGGCTTCAGGCGCCGGGCAATGCCTTCGAGCAACTGGCGCTTGCCCTCCAGGCCTTCAATGAAGTGCATGACCAGGTGGCAGACAGCGCCGTCGTGCGGCTCTTGCGGGGCGCTGTCCAGAAAGCCGCCGTGCCAGTCGATCTGCGGCACGCCCGCCGCCAGGCACTTCTGCCGCGCCAGCGCCAGCATCTCGGGCATCGGCTCCACGGCGGTGTAGCGCCACGATTTGCCCACCTGCCGCGCCATCTGGTGCAGCGCCAGCAAGTCCGCGCCGGTGCCCGCGCCCACGGCCAGCACGCGCGCGCCATCAGGCAGCCACTGCCCCAGCAGGGCCGCGCCGCCGTGGTGCAGCACGGCATAGCCAGGCACAAGAGAGGGAATGCGGCCGTCGTAATGCTGCACTTCCTGCGCAGTGAAGTGCGAGAGGCTGGAGCGCGGATCGGGCAATGGCTGTGTCATGGCAAAGGAATGGAAGGGTGTGAAAAGAAAAAAAGCTGGGAAAGCCGTCTGGCAATTCGCCCCCGGCCCCGCGAAAGCGGGCGGCCCGAAAGCGGTACTAGAGTTGTTCTGGGCGGACCTTTTTTAGCTCCTTTATCCATAGCATGAGGTCCTGGATGAATGTGCGCTAAGGCCGTTTTCATAGGGTCTGTATTCGCTCCTTTTTCTGACGATCCTGTCCTCGTGCGAGCGCATCTATCCAGCGCCCTGCCAGCGCAGCCATGCCAGCGGAAGCGACAGCCAGCGCAGCCACCAGCGCAGTGCTGCCCGCGCCGTCAAGCAGCCAGCCGGCCAGCGGCATGAGCGCCAAGCGCCCCAAAGCGAAGAAGCTGGCTTGCAGGCCGTAATCCGCCGCCTGGCAGGCGGGGCGCGCGCGTTCCATCATCAAGCCGAAAGCCACGCTGGCCGAAATGCCCGTGGCGCAAGCCAGCCAGCCGCTGGCGGCAATGAGCCACGCAGCACTGGCCTGGCAGGCCAGGCAGGCGGCCAGCGCTGCCAGCGCTGCCGCGCCAAACCAGGTAGCGCGCGGCAACAAGGCGGGCAGCCGCGCCGCTGGCGCAAGCAAGCCGGTGAGCAAGCTGGCCGCCGCACCCAACGCGCCGCCGCCCACGCCCACAATCCAGGCCACCTGTTCGGCAGCAAAGCCCTGGCCCAGCAGCATGGGCTTCAGGTAAACCCAAGCTGCACCGACAAGAGGAAAACACCCCGACAGCAACGCCAGCCAGCGCCAGGCGCCCGGCTGCGCCAGAAAGCCGCGCAGCAGCGCAGGCCACGTGGCGGGCGATGCCTGCACCCCTGTTTCTGCCGAAGGCCGCGCGCCGCCATCGTCCTCGCCCGCCCCATCCATGCGCAGCGTGGGCAGCAGCGCCAATGCCAGCGCGAGCAGGCCCGCCATGCCGTAAAACGGCGCGCTCCAGCCCAGGCGCTGCGAGAGCACCAGCATCACCCCGCCGCCCAGCACGGCCGCGCCGAACATGGCGGCTGAGCGCACACCGCCAGCGCGCGCTCTCTCAGCGGGCGGCAACACGTGAATTTGCAAGGCGCTGACAGGCACATCGGCCCAGGTCGCCAGCAGCACGCAGGCCAGCAGCAGGGCAAATAGCACCGCACGGGCGCTGTGAATGGACACGCCAGCCAGCGCCAGCAGCGCCGCCCCATAGCACGCGCCCAGCGCCAGGCTCCAGGCCCGGTAGCGCCGCGCCTGATGAGCGGGCGTTGCACGCTCATCAGGCGCACGCTCGATCGGCGCGGCCAGTAGCAGCTTGAAGACCGCTGGCACGCCCGCAAGCTGGAACAGACCGATTTCCAGCCCGCTCCAGCCATGCTGGCGCATGAGCAGCGGCAAACCCAGCGCCAGATAGATCATGGGGCTGCTCAAAGTCAGGTGCAGCAGGCCGAAGACGAATTGCGGCCAGAAAAAGGACGCTCGCACGCGTGAAGATGACAAAGGCATGGCAGGGCGGTCAGAAGGCGCTTTGCTATTGGTTTGGTAGCTGCCAGCGCACGTTTTCATGGGCTTTGCAGCAGCCTGGATGCCGCCTCACAGCCGCCATATCACCCGCAACCCCAGCTCGCGCGGCGGGCTGTAGATGACGATGTTGGCAAAGGGAAAGCCCCGCGCGTCATGGCGCCGGTTGCCTGCGTTGCGCACCCAGGCGCTGATTTCGGTGCGGCCCATGCGCCAGCCCGCGCTCAGGTCCAGCAGGGCATGGCCGCTCTGATAGTGCAGGTTGGCCGCATCCAGCCAGATGCGGCGGCTGGCGCTCAGGCGCATTTGCGCGTACCAAGGGCCGGGGTCATAGCGCAGGCCCAGGTGGGCGGTGGCGGCGGGCGTCATGGGGTTGTGATGGCCGTCATAACGATTGGCCCCGTCAGAAAAATGCCCGAAGCGCGTGCGGTTGAGCGCCACGCCCGCCTGCACCAGCCAGGAGCGGGCGGGCAGCCATTCGGCCTCCAGCTCGGCTCCGCGCGAGGTGGCGCTGGCCGCATTGGTGATGAACACCTGCCCCGGCGCGCCCATTTGCTGCACCTGCATGTTGTGCAGCCGCGTGTAGTACAGGGCAGCGGTGTAGCGCAGGCGGCGCCCTGGCTGGCCCTTGACGCCCAGCTCGAAGGAGCGTGCGCGCTCAGGCCCGTAGCTGCGCCACTGGACTGGAGCAAAGGCGTTGAAACCGGCGGCGCGGAGGCCGTCCGCCACGCTGGCCCACAGCAAGGCGTCGCGGGCGGCGTATTGCACGGCCACTTTGGGCGACATCCGCGTGCCGCTTTGCGACAGGGTTTGCGCCGCAGGCGCGTTCTCGAAACCAAAGCGCAGGCGGCTTCGCTCGATGCGCGCGCCCAGCGTGAGCGTCCACGGCCCCGTCAGCGGAATGTTCCAGTGCGTAAAGGCTGCCAGCGTATGCCCGCGCTGCCAGGCGCGGGTGGGCGTAAGGGCCAGGGGCGTTTTCTGCACGAAGCCCAGGCGGTCGCGGTCGCGATCGGCATACAGGCCCAGCAGCCAGTCGCCGCCGCGTCCGCTGCGCCCTTGCAGGCGCAACTCCTGCGAGAGTGTGTTGAAACGGTGCTGGCGCTGCACGTGCATCAAGTCGGCGGGCATGAAGTCGGTGTCTTGCTGCAAGCGGTCTTCAAACACATTGCTGGCGGTGATGGAGCGCAGGCGCAGCCCGCCGCCGAAGTCGTGCGTCACGTCAGCCGACAGCGTATGCCCGCGCGAGGTATTGCTGCCCGGCCAGCCCGAGCGCA
>ERZ773075.117-NODE-117-length-67890-cov-80.2151_pt1 | contig 67890 bp, 59 predicted proteins | sample MGYA00580614_ERZ773075 | MGnify/ENA primary metagenome ERZ773075 (study PRJEB29015, sample SAMEA2738021) | human oral metagenome | biome: human oral; feature: human-associated habitat; material: dental | place: China | collected 2043 ...
ACCCACACGACACACCCAAAACGCCCTGACAAGCACCAACACAATCCACAGACACGAACCCAACCTCAACTGCGACAAGTCAGGCCTGAAGTTGGTTGAGCTAGTTCGTGAGCGAAGCGAGCGGCTGTGTCGAAACCACCGGGCAGTCGAACGGCAGGCCGGGGCACAGGTCGCCGACCGTGGTCGTTTTGGTTTCGACTCGGGCTGTTCCCTCGTCGCGGCTCAGCTCAACCAGCTTTGAGAGGGATGGTTTCGACTCGATCTGCTCGCTGGCGCTCGCGGATCGGCTCAACCAGCTTCAGGATGGGAGGGTAGCGGCCCGGCTCGGCCAGTTTTGAGCTTACGCGACCTCTCAGGGGGCGGGGACCTCCTCGACGGGAGCGTTGAACTGCGACTGGTACAGGTCGTGGTAGCGCCCCTTCGCCGCCAGCAGATCGCTGTGGGTGCCCTGCTCGACGATGGCGCCGTCGTCCATGACGAGGATCAGGTCGGCGTCACGAATGGTGGACAGGCGGTGAGCGATCACGAACGACGTGCGACCACTGCGCAGCGCCGCCATCGCCTTTTGCAGCAGCAGTTCGGTGCGGGTATCGACCGACGAGGTGGCCTCGTCGAGGATCAGCAGTTCCGGTTCCGACAAGAAAGCCCGCGCGATGGTGATGAGCTGCTTTTCACCCGCGGAGACGTTGTTGCCCTCCTCGTCGATGACGGTGTCGTAGCCGTCGGGCAGGGAATGGACGAAACGATCCACGAACGCCGCCTTCGCCGCCGCCAGGATCTCCTCCTCAGTGGCGCCCTCCCTGCCGTAGGCGATGTTGTCGCGGATGGTGCCGCCGAACAGCCACGTGTCCTGCAACACCATGCCCATGTTGTCGCGCAACGCCCCGCGATCCACCGTCGCGATGTCCGTCCCGTCGAGGAGGATGCGACCGGAGTTCAGGTCGTAGAAACGCATCAGCAGGTTCACCAGCGTGGTCTTGCCCGCGCCGGTGGGGCCGACGATCGCGACCGTCTGGCCGGGTTTCGCCTCCAGGTTGAGGTGTTCGATGAGGGGACGATCCGGGCTGTAGGAGAAGGTGACGTCCTCGAAGACGACGTGCCCGCCCTCGGCGGTCAGGCCGCGGCCCGGCTCCGGCGACATCTCGTCGGCGTCGAGCAGCTCGAAGACCCGCTCCGCGGAGGCCACCCCCGACTGCAGCAGGTTCATCATGGACGCGAGCTGCGTCAGCGGCTGCGTGAACTGGCGCGAGTACTGGATGAAGGCCTGCACGTCGCCGATGTTCATCTGCCCCGTCGCCACCTGGAGACCGCCGAAGACCGCGACGATGACGTAGTTGAGGTTGCCGACCAGGAACATCACAGGCATGAGGATCCCGGAGAGGAACTGCGCCCCGAACGACGACCTGAACAGTTCCTCGTTGCGGGTGCGGAAGGTGGCCTCCACCTCCGACTTGCGACCGAACACCTTCACCAGGGAATGGCCGGTGTAGGCCTCCTCGATCTCCGAGTTCAGCTCGCCTGTGGACTTCCACATGTCGGCGAACCGCCTCTGGGAGCGTCGCATGATCAACGGCACGATCAGCATCGACAGCGGGATCGAGACCAGCGTGACCAGCGCCAGCGGCCACGAAATCCACATCATGATGATCAGCACCCCGACCACCGTCAGCAGCGAATTGATGAGCTGCGGCAGGGTCTGCATCAGGGTTTGGGAGATGTTGTCGATGTCGTTGGTGACGCGGGAGAGCAGCTCGCCGCGCGGCTGCCCGTCGAAGTACGACAGGGGCAGGCGCTGCAGCTTGGCCTCCACGTCGCTGCGCATCCGCCGCACCGACTTCTGGGCCGCGCCGATCAGCAGCCAGTTCGAGACGTAGGTGGCGACGGCGGAGACGATGTAGAGCGTCAACACCAGCGCCAGGATCGACCCGATGGCACCGAAGTCGATGCCCTGACCGGGGGTGAAATTGACGCGTTGCAGCATCTCGACGAGGGTGTCGTTTCCGCCGCTGCGGGCGGTCTCGATGGCCTGCTCCTTCGTGACGCCTGCGGGCATGTTCTTGCCGACGATCCCGGCCAGCAGCAGGTCGGTGGCAGCCCCCAGGATCTTCGGGCCGAGGGCGGACATCACGACGGCGCCGACGGACAGCGCCAGCGCGACCGCCACCGCGATCCGGTGCGGTTTCATGATTCCGAGCAGGCGCTTCAGCGACGGCAGGAAGGCTGCCGCGGTTTCCCCGGAGCCGCTGGGGCCGCCGGGCCCGAAGCTGATCGTTCCTGGTCCGTGTTCGGGACGTTTGTTGGCCGCGGGTTTGGTGGCGGCCTTGGTGTTCTCGGTGGTGGTGCTCATGCTCGGGCCTCCTCGGCGCTCAGCTGGCTGTCGACGATCTCCTGGTAGGTGGCGTTGCTCGCCAGCAGTTCATCGTGGGTGCCGCGACCCACGATGCGGCCGTGTTCCAGCACGAGGATCTCGTCCGCGCCCCGGATGGTGGCGACGCGCTGGGCGACGATCAGGGTGGCGCGCTCCGCCGTCGCCGGGGTCAGGGCGGCCCGCAGCCGGACGTCGGTGGCGACGTCGAGGGCGGAGAAGGAATCGTCGAAGACGTAGACGGCGGGTTCCTTCACCAGCGCCCGCGCGATGGACAGGCGCTGCCGCTGCCCGCCCGAGACGTTCGTGCCGCCCTGCGCGATGTGGGCGGCGAGACCGCCGTCGAGTTTCTCGACGAAATCGGCGGCCTGGGCGATCCGCAGTGCCTCCCACATCTGCTCCTGCGTGGCGTCGGGGCGCCCGTAGAGCAGGTTGGAGGCCACCGTCCCGGAGAACAGGTAGGGCTTCTGCGGCACCAGCCCGATCCGCGACCACAGGGCGTCGGGATCGAGGCGGCGCACGTCGACGCCGTCCACCAGCACCTCGCCGCTGCTGACGTCGTACAGGCGGGGGATCAGGTTCACCAGGGTGGATTTGCCCGACCCCGTCGACCCGATGATCGCGGTGGTGCGGCCCGGGGTCAGGGTGAACGACACGTTCGCCAGTACCGGGTCCTCCGCGCCCGGGTAGGTGAAGGTGACGTCACGGAACTCGACGACTCCTGTCAGCTCTTGCGGTGTGACCGGGTCGGTGGGGGGAGCCACCGTGGGTTCGGTGTCCAGCACCTCCAGGATGCGGTCCGCCGACACTGCGGAGCGCGGCGCCAGGAACAGCAGCATCGTCGACATCATCACCGAGATGAGGATCTGGATCAGGTAGTTCAGGAAGGCGGTCATCTGACCGATCTGGATGTCGCCGGAGTCGATGCGGAAGGCGCCGAACCAGATCACCGCCACCGAGGAGACGTTCACCATGAACATGGCGATCGGGAACAGCAGCACCATCCAGCGGGAGGCGCGCAGCGTGACGGAGTAGACGTCCTCGTTGGCGCCCTCGAAGCGCTTCGACTCGTGGTCCTCGCGAATGAAGGCGCGGATCACCCGGATGCCGCTGATCTGTTCGCGCAGTACCCGGTTGAGGTTGTCGAGGTTGGTCTGCATCTGCTGGAACAGGGGAGAGGCGAAGATCACCAGCAGCGAGACCGTCACGCCCAGCACCGCGACGCTGACCGCGATGATCCACGACAGCCCGAAGTCCTCGCGCACCGCCATGACGAAACCGCCGACCATCATGATGGGTGCCCCGACGATGATGGTCAGGGTGGTTTGGGCGATCGTCTGCACCTGCAGGACGTCGTTGGTGGTGCGGGTCAGCAGCGACGACGCACCGATGTCGCGTATCTCGCGGGTGGAGAACGACAGGGCCCGGTCGAAGATGGCGGCCCTGAGGTCGCGGCCCAGCGACATGGCGGTGAGGGCGCCGAACCAGGTGGCGCCGATCTGCCCCGCCGCCTGCACCAGGGAGAACAGCAGCATCAGGGCGCCGCTGTGCCAGATCAGGTCGGTGTCGCCCTTGACGACGCCGTCGTCGATGATCTGCGCGTTCAGGTTCGGCAGGTATAGCGACATGGCGGTCGCCAGCACCTGGAGGACCAGGACGGCCAACAGCTCCCGCCAGTACGGTTTCAGGTACGTGAAGATCAGCCGGTTGAGTCGTGCGATCACAGGGAATCCTTCCTGCGGGCTCCGTCGAGGGCGAGGCGCGCCAGGGTGGCGGGGTTCAAGCTGGTATCGGGAGATCTGCCGTGCGCATACCCCATGGCCAGGGTGATGACGAGATGGGCGAAGTCCTTGACCGGGATCGTCAACTGGGTCTCGTGCGGGGCCAGGCGGTCACGCATCCAGTTTGCGATGTCACAGACCCGGGCCTCCCACAGCTCCATGATCCGAAACCGGATCTCGTCCTGGTCACCGCCCTGGTGTGGTCGGGGGATGAAACGCCCGAAGGTGGTGACGTAGTCGGCGGCGGTGGACAGACACACCTCGGTGGTCTCGTCGATGGTCGTGGTGGTGGGGGCCGTGGCGAAGATGTCGGCGAGCCGTTCGGGGCAGAGATGATCGGCGATGGTGGCGGCGATGAGGTCGCGTCGGGTCGGGAACACCCTGAACAGGGTTCCCTCGGCCACCTTGGCGGCCTCCGCCACCTGCCGGGTGGTCACCTCTGGGCCGTGGTCCAGGATCAGCTGGCGGGTCGCGGCAATCAGCGACGCCCGTCGTTCGGCGGGCGGAAGAGGTCGGGCGCGGGTCATCACGACGCACCAGTGTATGAGTGAGTACTCACTCATTCAAGATGAGGCGGGCCGGGACCGGTGGCGTGGGCGGTGTGCGGCGTGTCGTCAGGCTATGGCTCGGCGATGACGCGTGCGTTCATTGTTTGTCCTTGGGCATGCTGATGACTAGGACGTCGCCATCCGTGGTGAATGGGGCAGGGGTGAGTGACTTCTTCGCGGGGCCTTTGAGTACGGCTCCGCTGTCTGTGCTGAATCGGGCGCCGTGACTGTCGCAGACGATGTCCTGCCCCTCGATGCGGCTGACCTTCACTCCGGCGTGGGGGCAGGTCGCGTAGTAGGCGTGGAAGGTTCCTGCTGTCGGCTGTGTCACCACGTACCAGCCGACCAGGGCTCCACCGCCTACGGGTACATCGGATTTCTGGACGCGCTGGGTGTCGCTGTCGCCATTGCGCGCCATGCTGCATCCCGACAGGCCCACGACGGCGAGGGTGGCGCCTGCGCTGAGGCCCAGTGAAGTGTGGATTAGCGTGCGGCGTGTGCACGCGTGCGGTGACGCCTCCCGGTCTCGATACATATCCACTCCTAAATGAGACATTATGTATCAAATACGGTATCGTGCGACGAGTCGGAGTGCAACGCGGGGCGTTTCAGAAGGAGGATGGGAGCCTGTGAGCAGGGTGCAGAACAATCCTCGGAGGAGGGGGAAACAGTCCCTGCCCGATAGCTCCTCGGCGCTGGGGGTGAGGGAACGGCTTCTCGCCGCTGGAGTCGAGATCGTCTCCGAGGTCGGTTTGGACACGGGACTTGGGAGGCTCAACTTCGAGGAAGCCATCAAACGGGCACACGTGGCGCGAGCCACCGCCTATCGCCAATGGTCAACCAAGGAGGCTTTCGGGAATGCCGTTCTCGTGGAGCTGGCCAAGGGGCTACACCTCGCCTCCGATTTTATGGCCGAGGTTCCGGCCATCGTCGCGGACATGGTCGGTGATGGATCAACGCTAGCCACACCTCAAGGGCGTCGGAACCTGATCGTCGACCTGACCCGGACGCTCGTCAAAGGTGACTTCGAAAGCATCCTGCAATCACCGAGCTGGCATCTCCATGCGGCCCTCAGCGCCGCGTCCTCCTCGCTGACCGATCCCGAACTTCGCGCCTCCGTTACCGCAGCACTGCGCGTGTCCGATCAAAGACGCATCGAAACTCGCGCCCAGCTGTACGGGCAGTTCGCGGCATTTGCGGGATACCGTCTGCGCGCCCCCCTGGCGGGCCCCTCCGGATTCCGGCAGATGTCCGAGGCAGCAGGCGCCGCCTTCACGGGCTTCCTGATTCGCGCCCAATACGACACGACCGTCACGGCAGAGACCATGCGGCTCCGGGCCTTCGGTATGTTGGAACCGCGCCAATGGAGCCCGCAGACCTTCGCATCGACAAACGGAATCTTCTCGTACATCGAGCCCGACCCGGGCATCACATGGGATCAGGAACGAATCTCGGACCTGCTGTTGACCGACTTCACCAGCTTTTTTCGCGACCCGCGGCTGTAGCTGGGAAGCCTGGGGGTGGTATCGCGTCACTCGTATGGTGAAGTATGCGAAAGAGGCCAGGTGCAGGTCATCGCGGCGCACCAGTGCTTGAGTCGGCGCTTACTCATGCACCGGTGCGGTGGGTTTGGCTATGGTTGTGCTCGACAGGGCGAGGTCCTTCGGGCCCTTGCGAGTCTGGGTTGGTCGCTGTCCTCCCCTCCCCGGTCGGGGTGTGATGTTGCCGCGTATGGGGAGTGTAACTGGCTGAAAACCACCTTCCCTGCGCGAGTAGGGGTGATCCGAACGTGAGTGTCGGGGGAGAGTTCTCCCCGCGAAAGTGGGGATTTTAGGTCGACGTGATGGTTGCTGCCGTACCGGAAGCCGTGGAAAGCGGCTCTGGCCTTGGGGAGGCTCGAGGAATAACGTAAGTGCCGGGGGAGCAAGAGGAGGTTTGTGCGGCTTCGTGTGTTGTGGTATAAATGCTTCAGCGCCTGCCGCTACCAACGACAGGCGCTGAATAAGAGCCGGGTAGGGCTCGTGCTTCCTACAGCGTGAGCAACCCTACCCGACTCCTTGCCGTGGATCAATTTCCTGGATGGAAGGAGTATTATGTGTTTTCCTGTGGGTAAGTCCAGTCGTTGTCGGTTTGTCGGTACGCCTGATGGTGTGTGTCACGATCTTGTCAAGAAGCATCCTGCGTGTGGGGTGGATGCGTTCTTGGAGTTTAATGAAGCTGTTGGTTTCGACCCCGATGACATTTCGCAGGCTGAAGTAGAAGGTCGCGTGCCCTGCCCCAGATGTTTCAGCTGACATTCAACGTCGTGCTTGGCGCCCCCGGTATCGTCCCGGGGTGAAACATCACTACAATGATGAAAGCCGCGAGTGGGAAAGCGGTTTGAAGACGCTTCACAGGTGTTTCTTCGGGACATGTCGATGGGTTGTTGATGCCTGTCGGATAGCCTGATCGGCGCCTGATGGTTGGCGTGCATCATGCCGCTTTCCTCTTGTGGTCGCAGTTTTTATTAGTTTTCCCAAGGGAGGGAAGAAATAAAATGGCACGTCCGTGCCCGGGGGCTCCTGTCCCCGAACCCAAGGACCTGAAACCTCCGTCTTTTCCTGATCCGCAACCGGACCTGACCGGGGCCTCCCTCTCGGAGCTGACGCTCTCCTTCTGGGCCAAGAGCGGCAAATCGGATCCGACGACCTGGCTGTCCGTGAGCCAGCACCTGATGGATGCCGCCGATGTCGCGGGGCTGCTCTTCGACCACTACCTGTCGGAGCATCACCGTCGGCTCCTGGCGTCGGTCTGGGACGGCGACAGGTCCAAGGCGCGAGCCGCACTGGTCTTCCTGGCGGGTGTTCACGATGTCGGGAAGATCTCGCTCCACTTCTGCTGCCAGCACACCGGACTCGCGGAGTTCGTCCGTGAACTCGGCCTGCTCGTCCCGGAGAAGAGGGATGTGCGAGACCGCGAGCATCTTCCGCACGGATTCGCCAGCCAGTTCGCGCTGGTGGATGCCGTGGCAGCCGGCGGCGGCACGAGAATTCGCGCCGCCCAGTGGGCTGTTGTCGTCGGCGTCCACCATGGCTGCTATCCCGATCGAGCGATTCTCGGAGTGGCTCGTGATGCATATGAGGGAGGACCCGGCTGTCGGGGCCACGAACCTCGCTGGCACGAATCCAGGCAGGAGACCATCCGGTGGATGGCCCGTCGCTCAGGTTTCCCCATTGAGAACTGTGCCGAAACGGCGCTGCCCGAACTGCCGATCAGTGTGGCCGCCGCCTATTCCTCGGTGGTCGTCATGGCGGATTGGCTCGCGTCGAACGAGGACTACTTCCCCCTCCTTCCCCAGGAGGAACGCCGGGAGCCACTGAACCCGGAGGAACAGTGGCAAAGGGTTGATCGAGGATGGTCGCGGGCGAAAGTGCTGCCCCCCGTGAAAGCCCCGAGGTGCGAGAAGGTGAACCCTCTCGACCACTATCGTCACAGGTTCGGTTGGGGCCCCGAGATGCAGCCGACCAGAGCCCAGCAACGGGCGATCGAGATCGTCAACGACGAAGACCCGGACCTCATGATCGTCGAGGCCCCTCCGGGGTCGGGAAAGACCGAACTGGCCTTCGCCGCCGCCGAGGGACTGATGCGGAAACGCGGGCTGCAAGGGGTGATGATCGCCCTTCCCACGCAGGCCACCACCGATGCCATGTATGCCCGTTCCGTGGCTTGGCTGGAATCCATTCTGGCGGACAGTCCCCAGGAGATCGGTATCCATCTGGCGCACGGCAAGAACGACCTCAACGAGGGTTTCATCTCGCTTTTCGGTAGGCGACAAACTCCCGTGCAGGTCTACGACGACGAATCTGGCGGCGACGAAGAGAATGGCCTGCTGGCCAGCAAATGGATGGCGCTTCGGTGGCGCGCCACCTTGTCGCCGGTCGTCGTCGGGACGATCGATCAGGTGCTGCTGGCCGCCCTGAAATCGCGACACGTCCTGATGCGTCACCTGGGTTTGATGGGCAAGGTGGTGATCATCGACGAGGTGCACGCCGCCGACACCTACATGGAGGTGTACCTGGAGACGGCACTCACCTGGCTCGGGCTGTACCAGGTACCCGTCGTGCTGCTCTCGGCCACGCTCCCGTCGGATCGTCGGCGTGGCCTCGTCGCCGCCTACCGTCGCGGACGCACTCGCGGTGAACTGGGGGATGATCCCGGCCTGGACGGCGACATCGGCTACCCGGTGATCACCACCGTGAGTGAGGAGGGCCGCACCACTCACCGCGAGGTGGTTTCGGGGGGCGGTGTTCACACACCCAAACGAATCGTCCCGCTCGATGTGGTCGACGAGAACTCCGTGGCGGATCTGGTGGGGGAGAAAACAAGAAAAGGCGGCTGCGCCGTCGTCATACGCAACGCGGTCAGGGCAGCCCAGGAAACCTACGACGTCCTGGCGCAGAGGTTCGGCACCGATGAGGTCACGCTGCTGCACTCGCGTTTCCTGGCCTGCGATCGGGTGGAACGTGACAAACGGATGCTGCGCCTCTTCGGCAAGGACAGCTCCAATCGTCCCGGGAGGCACATCGTGGTCGCTACTCAGGTCATCGAGCAGAGCCTGGATGTCGATTTCGACGTGATGATCACCGACCCGGCCCCCATGGACCTCGTGTTGCAACGGATAGGGCGCCTGCACAGGCACCCGGGGAGGGAAAGACCGGCGGGGTTGAAGGAGGCCGTCTGCCACGTCATCGTCACTGACCGCAGCGCCTCGCCGTGGGGCTACGGACGCGGCAGCGAGGTCGTCTACGGGGCGTATCCGCTTCTCAGATTCCTCGGTGTCCTGGCCGATCACCCCGACGGACTGGTGGTCGAGGAACCCGGCGACTACGCGGCCTACACGCAGCTCGCCTACTCGACGAAGGAAGTCGGTCCGCAATCGTGGGCAGAAACCGTCGAGAAAGCCCGGGAGAAACAGGGCGTCGAGAACAGTAGGTCGATTTCCAAAGCTCGCGGCTATTGTCTGAATGGACTCAAGTTGCCGACGTGGAAGGCGGATGCCTTGGTGTCTTCGTTCGCTGGGAATGCGGCGACAGGGGAGGATGGCCTGAACAAGGAAGGCATTTATGCGCAGGCAGCGGTGCGGGACGCGGAAGATCAGATTCCCGTGCTTATCGTGCCTTTGGATCCCTCGATGGGAAACGTCCCGATCATTCCTCCGTGGTTGGAGGATGAGGACGGCATTCCGGTGCCCCTGGACGTCGGAACCTGGCCCAGCGCCGAGCAGGTGAGGCAGGTGCGGTCCTGGAGCGTCTCGTTGCCGCCGTGGTCTTTTAGGGATAAAGGTGATTCTCTTGACGAAACCATCGAAAAAATTGTCAGTGCCATCTGGGATTGTGAAATCACCCGGAACTGGGAGTGGCTCGAACATCCATTGCTCAGGGGTGAGCTGATCCTCCCAATGAGCCGTGTGGATGCGTACTCGACTCGCCTGGAGACAGAACTACACAACCGCAAACTCGTATACACCCAGGAGAAAGGGCTGGAGGTGCAGGAACTTGACCGAATGTGACTACAACCTGCTGGACGAGGAGTGGATCCCCGTCCTGCTCACGGACGGCGGTGTGGAAAAGGTGGGAATCCTCGGGGCGTTCGAACGCGCCTACGGCATCGAGGATCTCGCCTGCGAGCTGCCGACGCAGAAGATCGCCATCCAACGCGTGCTCCTGGCCATCTGCTACCGGGTGGTGCTGTTGGGGGATGAGGAGGACTGGAAGAAGCTGTGGCGTGCAGGTTTGCCGACGGATGCGATCCGTGACTATCTGGAGAAGTGGCGTGACCGCTTCTATCTGTTCGGTGGAAGGTATCCGTTCATGCAGGCCCCGGATCTGCGCACACCGAAGGATGCAGTGTCCGGGCTGGAGAAGATCGTCGCTGATGTCCCGAACGGCGAGCAACTCTTCACCACCCGTCACGGACGGGCCCTGAAGCGCATCACCCCCGCAGAGGCGGCTGCCTGGGTGATCCACACGCAGGCATACGATCCCTCTGGCATACGCTCGGGCGCCGTCGGCGACGATGACGTGAAAAACGGCAAGGGATACCCCATAGGCCCCGCGTGGTGCGGGCAAACCGGTGCCGTCTGGCTCCGCGGCGGCAACCTCGAGGAGACCCTGATGCTGAACCTGATTCCCGCGGACGTCGGATACCTTCAAGGGCCATCCCCACAAAGCGACGAAGCGGCCTGCACGTGGGAATCGGAGGCGGTGGAAACCGCGGTGCGGCGTGACTACAGCAGGGAAGGCAATCCGGCCCCGAACGGGATCGGCATTCCCCGGCTGCTCACCTGGCATTCCCGGCGGATGCGCCTGTACGGCGACCGCGATGGCGTGACCGGGGTGGTTCTGGCCCAAGGTGACAAGCTGGGACCGCAGAACATGCAGCGTTTCGAACCCATGAGCCTGTGGCGATATTCCCAGCCACAGTCCAAGAAGTTCAAGGAACACGTCTACATGCCCGCCAAGCACGAGCCAGGACGGGCCTTCTGGCGGAACCTGCCATCCACCCTGCCGGTGACCGAGAAATTCCCCGGCTTTGACAAGAGTGAGCAGCAGAAGTTCCAGCAGTCCGCCACTCTGCTTTTCCAAGCAGGTTTGGAAACCCTGGATCTGGAACGTTTTCCGGTGCGCATCCGACTTGAGGCCGTCGGAATGACCTATGGCGCCCAAGAGGCCGTCATTGAGGATCTTTACCACGACCAGATGACCTTGGCGAAGGTGCTATTGGAAGAAGAACGCAAGACGCTCGCCTACTCGGTGAAGCAGCAGGTCCTCGCCGTCGAAGAGGTTGCCAAAGCCATCGGAATCCTGGGGGCCAACCTCTCCAGGGCAGCCGGAGAAAGCGGGGACGGCGCGGGGGAGGGCGCCCAGAAGCAGGCCAAGGAGAGTTTCTTCGCACTGATCGATGATCCGTTTCGTTCCTGGCTGGCGTCACTCGACGGGAACAGTGATGTCGACGACAAGCAGCGGGAATGGATCGAAACCGCCCGGAAAATAGCGAAACAGGTCGCCGGTGAGCTGGTCGCATCCGCCCCCCGTTCCGCGATCACAGGACGAGACACGGGCATGACCTACATGAGCAGCGGAATCGCCGAGAACTTCTTCAACAAGGCACTGAATAAGACACTGCCACCCACTAACTCCATGAAAGGAGAGAACAAGTGACCGCGGAAACCGTGGATGCCACCCCGACCGATGAATCCGAGAACGTGGACTGGAACGGTCCCCTGCGTTCAGCAGACGACGTCAAGAAACGAGTGCGCAGCGTGATCAAGCGGCGACAGGAAAAGGCTCCAGCCGCGGTGGCCGCCCGCGCCCACCTGCGTTCCGCCGTCGGACGAGAGGTCGGGGACGTGCCCGCCATCTGGGCCTACACCCTCGACAGCGGGTCGGAGAAAGAACTGGGACAGAAACCAACCAGAGGAGAGCGTGCCGTGCACACCGCGCTCACGCTGTGGGCCCTGCACCAAGGATCGAACGACGTTTCCATGAACAGCACCGGGAAACGCGAACGCACCATCGGTGCTTCTGTTCGCAGATTGGCGTACTCCGACATGGGAGGTCGTGAGCGAGCTGAAGAGCATCCCGTCTACAAGCGGTTGTGCGCCATGATCGCCGCCCCCACCTTCGAATCCTTGACCGTGCACGCGCGGGGCCTGGTCAGCATGCTCCGCAGTGCGGAAATCTCGATGGACTACGGACGTTTCGCGGCGGACCTTTACCACTGGCAGAAACCGGAGCGTCGCGCGAGCGTGTTGCGCCAGTGGGGCCGTGATTTCGCCCGAACCCCCACCGATGAGGAACAAACCGGCTCCTCCACCACAACTCCTATCCCCGAATCCAACTGAATCGAAAGGAACCACTTCCATGGCACGTTTCATCGACATTCACGTCCTGCAGACCCTTCCCCCGTCCAACCCGAACAGGGACGACACCGGAGCCCCGAAATCGGCCACCTTCGGTGGTGTTCGTCGCATGCGGATCTCCTCCCAGGCCGTGAAGCGGGCCACCCGCCAGGACTTCATTGATTCCCTTCCGGACGGAAACCGGGGAATCCGCACCAAGCGGGTCGTCGAGGTGCTGAGGGACGCTGTCGTCCAGCGTGATCCGGCATTAGCTGAGACCGCCGCAGGCTTGGCGGAGATGGCACTCACTGAGATGGGTTTCAAACTGAAGGAACCTCGTCGCAACAAATCCGAAGAGATGACCGACGAGCAGCTCAAGGAAGCCGGATTCCTGGTGTTCCTCTCCGCCAAGCAGATCGAGCACGTGGCGGACGCCATCGTCTCCGTCGCCCACGCCGACGATGCGAAGAAGGCGTTCAAGGAACTCAAACCCAAGAACCTGGCCGATGTCGATCACTCCGTCGATATTGCTCTCTTCGGGCGAATGGTGGCGGAACCCAACAGCCTCAACGTCGATGCTGCCTGCCAGGTGGCGCATGCTCTGGGAGTGGGGGCCGTCGAGTCGGAGTTCGACTACTACACCGCCGTGGATGACGCGAAGAACGCCGACGACGAGGCGGATGAGGGCGCGGGCATGATCGGTTCCATCGAGTTCGCATCGGCGACGCTCTACCGCTACGCGACCATCAACCTCGAACTGCTCAAGGAAAACCTGGGTTCCGAACAGGTGGCTGAGGAGGCCGTGAAGGTCTTCATCGACAGTTTCGTGCGTTCCATGCCCACCGGGAAGATCACCACTTTCGCGAACCGTACGTTGCCCGACGCGGTCCTGGTGCAGCTGCGGGACGATCAGCCAATCAACCTGGTCGGCGCCTTCGAGAGTCCCATCGTGGCTGACCAGAAGGGTTTCGTCGAGCCGGCCGTGAAAGAGTTCGTCGGCTTCGAGAAGGAACTGCGCGAGGGCAGCGGCCTGCTGCCCGAGAAGTCCCTCGTCGCCTGGACGGTCGCACGCGCCCAGGGGATCGAGGCCCTCGGGGAGCGTGTCCCGCTGGTGGACCTGGGTGAGGCAACGGTCACGGCGCTTCGGGACGCTCGATGAGCAAGGTCCTCGTACTCAGGCTGGCAGGCCCCATGCAGTCATGGGGCTCCTCCAGCCGTTTCACTCGACGCTCCACGGAGGCCTTCCCGACGAAGAGTGGCATTGTGGGACTGCTTGCAGCTGCTCAGGGGAGACGCCGCACCGATCCCATTGAGGATCTCGCGAATTTGAGGATGGCGGCGCGTGTGGATCAGCCCGGTGAGCTGCTGCGTGATTTTCACACGGCACACCGTGAAGGAACCCCCATGCCCCTCTCGGATCGTTTCTACCGGGCGGATGCGGTTTTCGTGGCATTCGTCGAGGGATCGGGGGAGCTCATCGAGGGACTGGCCGAGGCCATCCGACGACCGGTTTTCCCGCTCTACCTGGGAAGACGATCCTGTCCCCCGACCATGCCCTTGTTCCTGCAGGTGCACGAGGGCAAGCCGTGGGAGATCATCACTCAGCTGCCGTGGCAGGCTGCTCGTTTCTGGCAACAGCAGAAGAAATGGGAAGAACACGTTTCCCTGCGGGTGGTGGCCGACAAGGGGATTCTCCCGGATGATGAGTCGTCGTCCTCTCACAGCCTGCAGGACGTGCCCGTGAGCTTTGACTCCACACGGCGCCTCTACGGGCTGCGCTCGGTTGATGAGACACGGGTGACGGTCCGCAATCCGCAGTATGAAAAACCCAAGGAATCGCCGGTTCCTGTGTCCGGCGGTCATGATCCCATGGCGGTGATCTGATGTATCTCACACGTGTGTACCTGAACCCATATCGTCGCGGTTGCCGGCACCTGGTGTCGTCTCTTCAAAGGCTGCATGCGGCCGTTCTCACCAGCTTCCCCCCGGGAGTTCTCCACACAGAAGGTGGGGGCAGGGTGCTGTGGCGGCTGGACAGGCCAAACGACAACCGCCGGGCCAGCAGAAGCGCAGGCACGGACGTGAGTCCTGGACTCTGCCTCTACATTTCCTCGCCGGCGGCCCCCGATCCTGCTGGTCTCGTCGAACAGGCGGGATACGAGACCGAGGGAGGGGTTGTGGTGAAGAAACTCGACGATTTCCTGGCCACGTTGGAGGAAAACCAGGTGTGGGGGTTCCGCATCACGGTGAACCCGACCTATCGCCGCACGGACAATGACGGCAGGAAACGGCTCCTGGGGCACGTCACCGTGGCTCAGCAGACGCAATGGTTGCTGGATCGTGCGGAGGCAAACGGATTCCAGATCCCGATGTCTGCTGAGGTTGGAGGGGACCTGCCGGTTCTCGAAAACAAGGCAGGAGAACGAGTGGACGGAAAGAATCTGCTGGTTTCCCTGGTGGATCGGCGTGTCGAGAACTTCGTCCGGGTGAAGGGCGAGGACAAACGTCCTGTCACCCTCAAGTTGGCGACCTTCCAGGGGACTCTCAAAGTGACCGATCCGCGGGCTTTGCGGTCGGCACTCGCCAATGGAATCGGTAGGGCCAAGGGCTACGGTGCTGGCCTGTTGACGTTGGCACGGCCATGAGGGACATACCGGGAGCGCGGCCTCCGGCTCCGAAAGACCTGGTTCGGATCCGGGACCGCCTCACCTTCTTGTATGTGGAAAGGTGCACGGTGCATCGGGACTCCAACGCGATCACCGTGACTGACGCCAGAGGCGTGGCCCATGTTCCAGCGGCTGCGTTGTCCGTCTTGATGATCGGGCCGGGGGTACGTGTCACTCATAGTGCCATGTCTGTCTTGTCGGAGAGCGGCGCCACCACGGTGTGGGTGGGGGAGAATGGTGTGCGTTACTACGCTCACGGCGTTCCGCCGTCGAGGTCCTCCCGTTTGTTGGAGGCGCAGGCCAAGGCCGTGAGCGACCCGGTTCTGCGGGCTTCGGTGGCTAGACAGATGTATCTCATGCGATTCCAGGGCGAGAACGTTGGAAGCCTGAGTATTCAGCAGCTCCGGGGTCGTGAGGGAGCCCGGGTCAGGAGGCTGTATCGACGAAGCTCCAAACGTACCGGGGTGCCGTGGGACGGTCGCGAATACGATCCGAACAATTTCGACAATTCCTCTCTGATCAATCAAGCCTTGTCTGCATCAAATTCTGCGCTGTATGGGCTGATTCATGCAGTGATAGTTGCGCTGGGGTGCGCCCCGGGTTTGGGTTTTGTCCATACCGGTAATTACCGTTCTTTCGTGTATGACATCGCTGATCTGTACAAGGCTGATCTCTCCATACCCGTTGCCTTTGATGTCGCCTTGGAGAACCCGGAGGTGGGAGTTGGTACCGAAGCTCGGCGACGGATGCGGGATGCCATCAGGGAAAGCAGAATCTTGGAACAGGCTGTTCGCGACATTAAGGAACTGCTGAGTAGGGGAGGTGCTTCTCCGGAGGACGATGATGAGGACCTGATCGTCGATGACCTGCATCTTTGGGACGATCTTCTGGGAACGGTTGCGGCCGGCGTCTCCTATGCCGAGTGGTGAGTGCTGATGGTTGTTTTGGTTCTGTCAGCTGTGCCGGATGGGTTGCGTGGTCACGTGACTCGGTGGTTGCTGCAGATCTCACCAGGCGTGTTCGTGGGTAATCTCAGCGCGCGGGTCCGGGAAAGGCTGTGGCAGATTGTTACCGAGACGATGGGAACCGGGCGGGCAATCATGGTGTTCCGCGCCAGGAACGAGCAAGGAATGTCCTTCCTGACATGGGGTGATCCATGGGTGCCAGTCGATTATGAGGGGCTAACCCTGATGGTCCGCCCAGGTCCTTCAGGCGATGAGCCAGACGACTCACCCCGCCAGGAGGGCGGTCGCCGCAGACGCGGGGCGAGTGACTTCGAGAAGCGGAGACGTGCGAGGAGGGGGTTCCCAAGATCCGACAGGTCCGGCTGATAAAATCCCTTGTCAACAAGTGTATTCCCCGCGAGAGCGGGGATGATCCGGATCCCCGCCACGCTCCAGCAGCTCACGCACCGTATTCCCCGCGAGAGCGGGGATGATCCGGTTGTGGAGAACAAGACGTTCAGCGGCCCGTCGTATTCCCCGCGAGAGCGGGGATGATCCTCAGCTCACGATCGCGTAAACCAGGTACGCGAGGTATTCCCCGCGAGAGCGGGGATGATCCTGCCCGTGAGGGGATCAACCCGGATATCGAGTGGTATTCCCCGCGAGAGCGGGGATGATCCTGAGTGGCCGCTGCCTGTGGCCAGGCGGCGGTCGTATTCCCCGCGAGAGCGGGGATGATCCGCTTGGGAGGACTCTCCGGACCACAGCGATGAGGTATTCCCCGCGAGAGCGGGGATGATCCGGACACGCCGCAGCACGAACCAGACAACCAACAGTATTCCCCGCGAGAGCGGGGATGATCCGTGGTCTTGTGACTAGAGCACGGTGGAGAGTGAGTATTCCCCGCGAGAGCGGGGATGATCCCAAGGTCCACATGACGGGACCCTGTTGGAACTCGTATTCCCCGCGAGAGCGGGGATGATCCGTTCCAGGGTTTCGTGGAAGCAGCTCGGAACCGGTATTCCCCGCGAGAGCGGGGATGATCCCGTTTCCTGCCAGTCCATCGCCCCGGTGCCAGAGTATTCCCCGCGAGAGCGGGGATGATCCGCACCGCGAACGCCAGCTGCGGCAGATCCTCGAGTATTCCCCGCGAGAGCGGGGATGATCCGCACCGCGAACGCCAGCTGCGGCAGATCCTCGAGTATTCCCCGCGAGAGCGGGGATGATCCGTCTGGAGGACGCCTTCAGGTGTGGTGAGCATAGTATTCCCCGCGAGAGCGGGGATGATCCGTTCAGCCCAGGAGTTAAGTCCGGTGCCGGCGAGTATTCCCCGCGAGAGCGGGGATGATCCGGCTGACACCGCTCTGGTGGGAGCTTTCAAGAGGTATTCCCCGCGAGAGCGGGGATGATCCGGTGATGTCACGCAGTTCTACGGTGCAGGTGACGTATTCCCCGCGAGAGCGGGGATGATCCGGGTAGCCAGATGAGTTGCTGCGGAAGCCGTGCGTATTCCCCGCGAGAGCGGGGATGATCCCTTGACGAGAGTGAAAAAAGACATCCGTAGCCGGTATTCCCCGCGAGAGCGGGGATGATCCTGGCATCTACAAGACCAAATTGCTCAGCCACTTGTATTCCCCGCGAGAGCGGGGATGATCCGATGCCGGATTCCTCGGCGGCTCCGGTGGTCACGTATTCCCCGCGAGAGCGGGGATGATCCCCCTAACGCAGACATCATCCGCGCACTCCTAAGTATTCCCCGCGAGAGCGGGGATGATCCCGGGGATACACCGTGACAATCCGCGCCCAGATGGTATTCCCCGCGAGAGCGGGGATGATCCCCGTCCCAGCAACCCTCGTGCAGCCTCGGCAGCGTATTCCCCGCGAGAGCGGGGATGATCCCGGCGTCGTGCCACCGCAGGCAGTAGCTGCTCTGTATTCCCCGCGAGAGCGGGGATGATCCGGACCTCGACCGGGGCATCGAATGCCCCATGACGTATTCCCCGCGAGAGCGGGGATGATCCCCGGGGAACAAGCCCCGCACGAGATAGACGGGAGTATTCCCCGCGAGAGCGGGGATGATCCCCGGGGAACAAGCCCCGCACGAACCAGGCAGGAGTATTCCCCGCGAGAGCGGGGATGATCCCGTAATCCAGGAACAATCTTTTTGGCTCCTAAAGTATTCCCCGCGAGAGCGGGGATGATCCGGAAACAAATCCTCAGTGTCCAAAAATGCACGAGTATTCCCCGCGAGAGCGGGGATGATCCCGTAATCCAGGAACAATCTTTTTGGCTCCTAAAGTATTCCCCGCGAGAGCGGGGATGATCCGGAAACAAATCCTCAGTGTCCAAAAATGCACGAGTATTCCCCGCGAGAGCGGGGATGATCCCGTAATCCAGGAACAATCTTTTTGGCTCCTAAAGTATTCCCCGCGAGAGCGGGGATGATCCGGAAACAAATCCTCAGTGTCCAAAAATGCACGAGTATTCCCCGCGAGAGCGGGGATGATCCCAATATGGGTGTCATACGGTTTTGTTGAAACTGGTATTCCCCGCGAGAGCGGGGATGATCCCCCGAGCGCGGCCAAGTCCCCGAGAACACGTCCGTATTCCCCGCGAGAGCGGGGATGATCCGGCCGGAGATCAAGTTGATTATCTGCCCGGGGAGTATTCCCCGCGAGAGCGGGGATGATCCGAGACCTCACCGCGACACCGCCCTCATCCAACGGTATTCCCCGCGAGAGCGGGGATGATCCCGCTGTTAGGGCTGGGATCACGTCCGGGTTCGCGTATTCCCCGCGAGAGCGGGGATGATCCTGCGCGGCATGGTAGAGGCCGGTCAGGCCCGTCGTATTCCCCGCGAGAGCGGGGATGATCCGTGGTCTTGTGACTAGAGCACGGTGGAGAGTGAGTATTCCCCGCGAGAGCGGGGATGATCCCAAGAGCTTGAAGTGCGTGGTGTACTACCCTCTGTATTCCCCGCGAGAGCGGGGATGATCCCCATCGCCGGGGCGGGCGAACAACAACTGGGCCGTATTCCCCGCGAGAGCGGGGATGATCCTGATGACCGTAAAAACCAGTGGAAAACTCGTCAGTATTCCCCGCGAGAGCGGGGATGATCCTGATGACCGTAAAAACCAGTGGAAAACTCGTCAGTATTCCCCGCGAGAGCGGGGATGATCCGTCTCCTTCCCGGTTGGAGACCGTCAATGATCTGTATTCCCCGCGAGAGCGGGGATGATCCCGAGATCCCCCAGATCTCTCTCCACCAGGTAGGGTATTCCCCGCGAGAGCGGGGATGATCCATCAACTCCACCGATGGTGACCCGCCCGGCGGGTATTCCCCGCGAGAGCGGGGATGATCCTGCAGATCAGCTCAGCCTCGTCAAACAGGGACCGTATTCCCCGCGAGAGCGGGGATGATCCTCCGGTGGAAACGTTCATCCTCATCAAGTCCAGGTATTCCCCGCGAGAGCGGGGATGATCCGCGGCCTTGGACCCCGGATCAGCAGGCGACGTTGTATTCCCCGCGAGAGCGGGGATGATCCGGACCGGCCCCTCATCGACCGGATCCGCAACCTGTATTCCCCGCGAGAGCGGGGATGATCCGGGGCGGCTTGAGCCGCCCCTCAATCCCTCGAGGTATTCCCCGTGAGAGCGGGGATGATCCCGCTTGGCGGTGCGTAAGCTCTCCGCCTAACTCGTATTCCCCGCGAGAGCGGGGATGATCCGGAGGATCGGTGAACATTAGTGCACTGCAGGCCGTATTCCCCGTGAGAGCGGGGATGATCCCTCAACCACCACGCCGCAGCAGGCAACGAGTCGGTATTCCCCGCGAGAGCGAAAATAATCCCTATACTGGAGAATTATCTCAGCTCTCTCGAGTTTTTGCGGGAATCTGGTTATTTATCCAGCTGGAGGGGGAATCGAATAGAGGGTAGAGGCGGCTCGTGATTTAGCAGACCTCGTCTCCGGCGTCCAATTTCGATTGGCGAAATATCGGGAAGATTTTCTGTGAGTCGGGGTGTTCGTGAGATTACTTATAGTCATTTGAATCCCTATCCAGGTGGAGTTGGTGATGGCTGCAAAATGTCTCGCAGGGGTTAAGTTGAATCTGTTTAGAGGTTTACTGGCTGCTATCCGCATCTTGGGTGATTTCTGAAGTTTTTTTGAAAGGTTTTTTTGATGGCTGGTGTCTTTGATGCATGTCGATTATAAATCGGATGGAGAGGTGGCGGGAGTTGGGTGCTGAACTTGCGGGTTATTTGATATCCGATAGCATCCTCTGTAGTCGGGATTGGTCTCGTCACGTGCTGACGGATGGTTTTAAAGGAGTGCTTGATGTCTGGCTCCCTTGTTGTTCAGCCCACGACCGTTCGGTGGCGGCTGGAACCCACCGCCCCCTTCCGTGTCGAGGATGGCATTCTCGCTGCCCACGGGCTTCGGGGACGCATCCTCGGCACCAAGAAGGAGAACACGGATCTGCGGGAGCAAGGCAGCGGGATCGAAGCGCTGGCCGGGCACCACGACGCTTTCGGTGACGGCCCTCAGCATCGGCATGCCCACTGGCTTTGGCTGCCGACGGTGGGTGCCGGCGGTGAGCTGATGGGGCAGGTGGAGGATCTGGTGTTGTGGGTGCCCGACGGAATACCTGCCGACACGCTTGCCCGGCTGGCTGGGGCGAGATATCTGCCCCGTTGGGGCAACGCACCCAAGGGGTATCGTTCCGGAGCTGAACTGCACCTGCAGCTGATGGGTCCCGTCGATACGGCGATGCGTGAATACACCAGCGTCGATGCCACCACGTGGGTTTCTGTGACTCCGTTCCTGACCGACCATTTCCCCAAGCAGAACAAACCACGGGAGGAGTTCGCGCAGAAACTCGTGGAACGTGAACTTGGTTTCCGTCACCCCGGGGGAGCGCCGTCGGTGAGGGTGACGCTGCTCGCCGACTGGGAGGAGCAGGACGTGGTGAGGTTCCGTCGATACCGCTGGAACGAATCGATGGCGCAGCGTCGCCGCGGAATGCTGCTGCAGCTGGACTTCGACGAACCCCTGCCGAAGGGGCCCGGGGATCGTCCGGAGCCTCTGGTGCTTGGATCCCTTTCGCATTTCGGTTTCGGATTGTTCCGTCCGGTGGAGCGATAACCATGTCGGAACGGGGGGAGTACTCGGTGGAACCGCAGCTGGTTCCCGCGAGGATGCTGAACGAATTGGTGTACTGCCAGCGGCTGTTTCATCTCGAATGGGTGGATGGCCGCTGGGCTCACAACGACGACACGATCCAGGGCTCGGTGGCCCACGACGCGACAGATCGGCGTTCCGGTCGGATGCCCGCACCCGACGAGGAGGAGAAACCGTTCACCTCGATTCAGGTGACATTGTCGGACCCGGATCTTGGGGTGACGGCTGTCATCGACCGGGTGGATCACGAGGACGGATCGTCGAGCCCCGTGGATATGAAGAAGGGATCCGGCCCCGGCGATGGCGGAATGTGGCCCGCCGACCGGGTGCAGGTCCTCACTCAGGCGGTGCTGCTGCGACGTGCCGGGTATTCGGTGAACCGCGCCGAGATTTCCTATCTGGGATCGCATCACAGGGCCGCTATCGAGGTGGGGCCGGATGCGGAGACGGAGGTGCGGGAGCTGGTGGTGTTGGCCCGGAAGGTGGCCGCGCAGGAACTTCCGCCCCCACCGCTGCTGAACGATCCGCGCTGTCCTCGTTGCTCACTGGCACCGCTGTGCATGCCCGATGAAACGAACTATCTGCTCGAACGTTCCAGTGCGCAGCCGCGTCGGATCATCGTCAAAAATCCTGACACCAGACCTGTTTATGTGAACACGCAGGGGGCGTCGGTGAAGGTTTCCGGTGGTCGACTGCTGGTGGCGGTCAAGGGTGAGACGGTGGCTGAGCGTCGACTCCTTGACGTCTCCCAGGTGTGTGTTGTGGGGAACGTGCAGATCACCACCCAGGCGCTCAAGGCATTGTGGCGCAGGGGTGTGGGGCTGCATCAGCCCCGCTACGGCAGACCCGCTCTTGCTCTCGACCTGGCCGAGGAGTTCCGTGCCCTCGTGGCGGAGTCCGTGGCGTTGCAGTGTTTCAACAACGGTGAAATCAACGATAAAAGCTTCATGCGGGGACATCTCGGGGTGGTTCTGACCGCGGACGGACGACGCTCCGTCATCCAGGCGCACGAACGTCGCCTCGACATGGAGCTGAAACATCCGCTGTTCGGGTATCAGGTGTCCTATCGGAGGGTGCTGGATCTCCAGGCGCGGGTGCTGGCGGCTTCCTTCACGGGAGAACTGGATTCCTACACCCCATTGATGACGAGGTGACCCATGGCTCGACGACGATATCTCATCTCCTACGACATATCGGATCCCAAACGGCTGCGAGCCACCTTCAAGCTCATGAAGGGCTACGGGAAGTGGCTTCAGTATTCGGTGTTCGTGTGTGACCTGAGCAAAGCGGAACTCGCGATGTGGGAACGGGACATCCGCGATGTGATCGCACTCGCCTACGACTCGGTGGTGGTGATCGACCTCGGTACACCGCAAGACGCCGATATCCGTATGCTTGGGGTACCGCGTACATTGCCCGACGAGGGACCCGTGGTGGTGTGAGCCGCTGCGAGACCTGTGGTCGTGTCGTTTCCCCTAGGGAGCGCTCGCAGGGGTTTGACTAGGTGTTTTACCCCGTGACAACTCAACAGAGTGGTGTCGCAGGGGCCTGCGAGACGCAGCGCTCGCAGACGTTGATAAAGTCCCTTGTCAGGACCGCCTTCCGAGGCGAGCCATTGTTCCGGTCTCCAAGACCGGACTTCATTGAGACTATTCCGCATGAGCGGCAGTCAATACTTAAGTTTCCGAATTGTTCCGGTCTCCAAGACCGGACTTCATTGAGACGGTGAGGGCGGTGAGGTCTTCCCCTTCCATCCGGGAGATTGTTCCGGTCTCCAAGACCGGACTTCATTGAGACGTCGTAGGTTGCGAGGATGTTCTGGTTTGCGTTGGTATTGTTCCGGTCTCCAAGACCGGACTTCATTGAGACAAAGTAAGCACGGAGAGATGGGAGATGCGGCCAAATTGTTCCGGTCTCCAAGACCGGACTTCATTGAGACGGGATAATGTTGTCAATGTCAATGCGGGGGGAAAGATTGTTCCGGTCTCCAAGGCCGGACTTCATTGAGACAGAAGAGCGGTGTTCTCCTCGGGGGTGTCCCCGTCGGATTGTTCCGGTCTCTAAGACCGGACTTCATTGAGACTTGTTGCTTCATGTCTAAGATCATGACACACATCTGATTGTTCCGGTCTCTAAGACCGGACTTCATTGAGACAACAAAAACCCCAAGCCCTGAAAGAGTGGTCTCCAGGTCATTGTTCCGGTCTCTAAGACCGGACTTCATTGAGACGTCATGGACTCAATTTTAAGCCTTGCGGCCCCCGCTATGATTGTTCCGGTCTCTAAGACCGGACTTCATTGAGACCTCATCCAAGATGATGTACTCGATCCGGAGGCTCACATTGTTCCGGTCTCTAAGGCCGGACTTCATTGAGACTCGTGGTACGCAGTGTAGACGGGTTCGTTGTTGTGGTGGATTGTTCCGGTCTCTAAGACCGGACTTCATTGAGACGCGGCCCGCAGCTGACGGGCCAGGGATGCCGCCGGGCCTATTGTTCCGGTCTCTAAGACCGGACTTCATTGAGACAGTTTCCCGATGCGGTCAACCATCCACTTGATAACCTTATTGTTCCGGTCTCTAAAACCGGACTTCATTGACACGCGGTGGCTAGGCCGGTGATGGCGGACGCCAGTTCGGAATTGTTCTGGTCTCTAAGATCAGACTTCATTGAGACCAGATGGGCAGGGTTTTCGCAGATTGGGTTGTCGCGATTGTTCCGGTCACTAAAACCGGACTTCATTGAGACGCGAGGACCTGTTGCGTCAGGGATGTTGCGGCAGCCGTGATTGTTCCGGTCTCTAAGGCCGGACTTCATTGAGACATTGCTGCCAGTGCGGATGCGGCAGCAGCGGCGACGGAATTGTTCCGGTCTCTAAGACCGGACTTCATTGAGACCAGTGGTTGTGACCGCAAAACATCATAACGATCGGCTGATTGTTCCGGTCTCTAAGACCGGACTTCATTGAGACAGCAGAGTGTGGAGCTTGGTGAAGCTCTCCCAGGTGATTATTGTTCCGGTCTATAAGGCCGGACTTCATTGAGACGTGAAAGCCTGTCGCCAGCATTATTGGCGTCGTTCCGAGGGTGATGGTCGCGGTGCGACCTGATCATTTTGCTCGCGGCCCGGATTTTCCGGGATTTTTGTGGGTTCTGTGACGGTGCTGGGTCAATCGGGGTGTGGGAAGAATGCCCGGCCCATGTTTCGCGAAGACTTTTCCTCTGGTGGCACTCCTGTGTTCCAGATTGCCACCAGAGGCTCCTGCGACCTTCTACGCGTGCAGGTGTTCCTTGTGTCGTTCTGCTACCTCTTCTGATTCCAGCTGCAGGGTGCAGTGCTCGATGCTGATCTCGTGATGCGTGACCAAGCATTCCTGGATTTCGGCGAGGATCTCCTGCGAATGCCCGTCGGTGAAGCATTCGTCGGCCAGCACCACATGGGCCGTCAGGACCGGAAGTTCGGTGGAGACGGTGGAGGCGTGGAGATCGTGGACCCCCTTGACGTGAGGCTTTTCCATCAGGTGCTGCCTCACCTTGGCCAGGTCCAGTTCAGTGGGGGTAGCCTCCAGCAGGATCGACCCCGACTCCCGCAGCAGCTTCAGGGCGCGTGGCACGATCAGTGCTGCCACGAGAAGCCCTGCGACGGTGTCGGCGCGGGTCCATCCGGTCAGGGCAATCACCGCGGCGGAGACGATCACCGCCACCGACCCGAGGGCGTCGTTCAACACCTCCAGGAAAGCGGCACGCATGTTCAGGTTGCTGTCCTTGCCGCCCAGCAGCACCAGCAGCGACGCGACATTGCCGAGCAGGCCGATCACACCGATGACGGCCACCCCGCCCGCCTCCACCTCCGGAGGGGCGAACAGGCGAAGCACACCCTCGTAGATGGCGTACCCGCCGACGCACAGCAGAATCGCGGACTGTGCTCCCGCGGACAACACCTCCGCGCGCTGCCATCCCCACGTGTGACGCTCCGAAGGGGGACGTTTCATCAACGTCGCCGCAATGAGCGCCACCACCAGGCCAACGGAGTCGGTCAGCATGTGTCCGGCATCGACGAGCAGCGCCAAGCTGTCCGTCACGATCGCGCCGACCACTTCCGCGGCGAAGATCACCCCGGTGATTCCCAGTGCAATCCCCAGGCGGGTGCGGTTCGTCGATCCGTGCGCATGATTGTGGCTGTGCCCATGCTCGTGGGAATGGCCGTGCTCGTCATGCCCGCGGGCTGCGCGACCGTTCTCGTCGTGGGTTGTGGTGTGATGCTCGTGACTGTGGTGGTCGTGGTGTTCGCTCATGATGTCTCGATTTCCGGTTCGCAGGTGACAGGGACCTCACCGGTTGCAACCAGAAGGTCGTCGGCGGCTGCCAGGAGATTCGTGGTCAGTTCTGGCTCGGCCAAGGAATAGAACGTGGCGCGGCCCCTCACCCGTGCGGTCAGCAGCCCGCTGTCCCGCAACCCCCGGACGTGGGCCGACACCGTGGACTGCGCCAGTCCCAGGTGCCCGACGAGGTCGGCCACCCGGTGCTCCGACAGCATCAAGTGCTTGACGATGGCCAGTCTGTTCGGGTCGGCGAGGGACCTAAACAGCGTCGCTGCCATCTCGGTTTCGGTGTCGGGAGTTCCCGTCTCTTTCATCGTCATGAGACGATGATAACGGTTGGTGACGATGATGCCAAGGGGTTTTGGCGACGGAATCTGCCGTGTACTCTCCGATGGGTAAGCCCCACCTTGGTTGGACGGAGAACGGCATGGCACATCCCTGGGAGATCTACGACGCACTGATCGACGCGATCCCGCAGGAGGTGACTCTGACCACGGTGAACGTCGGCGCCCAGTGGACCCGGGTGATCAACTCAGCCGACGGGATCGGCATGGCGTGGACCATGAACGTCAAGACCCGCCCCGACAGCTTCCCCGGGGTCACCCTCGACGGCATCCCACTGCGCGAAGCCGCGGGTCTGATTCGCAGTTGGAACCTGGCCGAGGCCTCCATCGGGCAGGCGGCCATCAACTCCTGGCACAGCCGTCCGGAAACCGCGGAGGCGAACGGCTTCGTCTCTACCGGGCAGGGCATCACCTGGGGCATGGTCTTCGACCCCTACGCCACCGACGTCGCCGGCAAGAAGGTGGCGGTCATCGGGCATTTCCCCTTCGCCCAGAAGGCCCTCGAAGCGGCGGGGGAGTACATCTGCCTGGAACGCAACCCGCAGCCCGGCGACTACCCCGACTCCGCCTGCGAATACCTCCTGCCCGAATGCGACTACGTGTTCATCTCCGGTTCCGCGTTCGTCAACAAAACCGCGCCGCGCCTGATCGAGCTGTCGCGCAACGCCCACACCGTGCTGGTCGGCCCGTCGGTTCCGCTCAACCCGGTGTTGTTCGACCACGGCGTCGACACCATCACCGGGTTCGTCTCCCCGAACCCGCAGCAGCTCGACCGGGCGCTGGCTGGCGTCAACATGAAGGGCATGTTCGCCGCCGGGTACCGTGTCCACCAGCATCGCCCCGCCTGATCAGTAAGGAGATCCCATGGCCGAACAGAACCAGGTTCCTGTCAACACCCCCGACGTCTTCGGCACCCCGGAGGTGTCGGGCAGCGGCGGGACGATGACCGTGATCGACTCCGTCGCCTCCGCCCCGCACACCGATCCGTCGCGCCCACGCCCCGGCGTGCGCAGGCAACTCCAGGGTGATGGGGCCAACGTCATCCTCATGAACTTCGCGCCGGGCCAGTGCCTCGACGACCACAAGGCGGCACACCCCATCCTGGTGCAGTGCACGCAGGGCAGGCTGCTGTTCACCTGCGGCGACGATGTGGTGGAGATGGGGCCGGGGGTCGTGCTGCACCTGACCAGTCACCTCACGCACCGCGTCGACTGCCCCGCCGACGCCCCCGAGAAAAACGTCCTGATCCTGACCATGCTGACGGGGGAACGCCACCAGTGACCACAGCTGTCTGCCCCGGATTTTCCAAAGGGAAGATGAGCGTCGCCCCCGTTGACTAAAGTTCATGCATGATCATCTACAGGGGCTGGGGAGGAATGGGCATAGTTCTGCCCGTTCTAGGAGCCGGCATCATGCTGGCGATCGCTTCGTCGCTCAAACTGTCCAACGCGATGTTTCTGAAGTTGGCCCTCGTCGGGGGCTTTCTGGGTGCCGTGGGGGCATGGTTCCTGGGGCGGTGGCTGAACCAGAAACGCCCCTTCGTCAAACTGGAGGAATGGAAGGCGCAGCGGCGCGTGGAATTGTGCTCCCTGGTGGATCAGGGACAGTTCCAGATCGCTCCCGGCGCTCCTGTCCCCACCAGCAAGGAGGAGGGCTACGCGCAGGTGGAAAAGCTACTGGAGCGCGAGGCCCGGGACCTGTCGCCGAAAATGCTCAATCAGCACTCCCTCTACGGAGTGCCGCTTCACATGGTGGGTCTGGGGATCGGGGTGCTGACCCTGGGAGGTTTCGTCGCATCCTTCTTCACGTCGTGACCTGATGCATTGTTGAATGAATCACAACTCCTCACCGCGGGGTCGGGAAACCCTTAACATTCGGGCATGATCATTTTTCGTGGCTGGGGGCTTTTGGGGGCTGGCATCCCTGTATTGACCGCGTTCGCTATCGGTGCCCTACCGATGAGTCTGTATGGAGACAAGAGCGCGATTGCCAATATCTTCATAGCTCTCGGTGCGCTCGTTGGTGGTGCCCTGGGCTTTCTGTGCGGGCGATGGCTCAACGTGATACGTCCCCGCACCAAGGTGGTCGAATGGCAGGAACAGCGACGCGCCGAGCTGCGCGCCCGTGTTGATGCGGGCCAGTTCCAGATGGCCCCTGGCGTCCAGGCTCCCGCCTCCAGGGAGGAGGGCTACGCCCAGGTCGAACAGCTGATCGCTGCGGAGAGCCCCGAGATACTCAGCCAGCTCAAGAACATCCACACCCTTTTCTACATTCCAATGCAGTGGTTCGCGATCGGTGGGGGAGTGGCGATGTTCTGCGGGTTCTTGTCGAACGTGTTCCGCTGAGGTCGCCGGTTCCTCAGCCCGCGGAGGGACGCAGCAGGGGGTAGAGAATCGTCTCCCGGATGCCCGCTCCCGGGTTGAGGAGCATCACCAGGCGGTCGATGCCGAGCCCCATTCCACCCATCGGCGGAGCCCCGTACTCGAGGGCCTCCAGGAAGTCCTCGTCGAGCTGCATCGCCTCCGGATCCCCGGCGGCTGCAGCGAGGGACTGGCGCACCAGCACGTCGCGCTGGATCACCGGGTCAATGAGTTCGGTGAAACCGGTGCCACGTTCCATGCCTCCGATGATCAGGTCCCAGGCCTCGATCTTCCCGGGCTCGGAGCGGTGCGGGCGAGCGAGGGGCTGCGCCAGCGACGGGTAGTCGTGGACGAAGGTCGGCTGGATCAACCTGGGCTCCACGAGATCCCCGAACAGCTCCAGCGACAACTTGCCCGCGTTCCACTTCGGGTCGTACTCCACCTCGCGTTCGTCAGCGACAGCCCGTAGTTCCTCCAGGGAGGTCTCGACGGTGATCTCGCGACCTGCCGCCTCGCTCAACCCGTCGAAGAACGGCAGCCACCGCCATTGCCCATCGAGGTCGATGGTTCCCTGATCGGTGTCGACCTGCCGGGAACCGACGGCGTCGGCGGCGGCGACGATGATGTCGTGGATCAGCTGCGCGATGGTCCGCTGATCACCCCACGACTGGTAGGCCTCCAGCATCGTGAATTCCGCGGAATGCGACGAGTCGATGCCCTCGTTGCGAAACACCCGCCCCATCTCGTAGACGCGATCCGCGCCACCGACCATGGTGCGTTTGAGGTGCAGCTCCAGCGCGATGCGCAGACTCATGTCGATGTCGAAGGCGTTGAGGTGCGTGGTGAAGGGCCGGGCTGCGGCGCCGCCGTGGACGAGCTGCAGCTGCGGGGTCTCCACCTCGATGTAACCCTGCCGGTACAAGGTGTCGCGGATGGCGTGGGTGATGGCCGCGCGCTTGCGCACCATGGCGCGCGCATCCTCCCGGGCGATCAGATCGACGTAGCGGCGGCGTACCCTGCTCTCCTCGGACAGCTCTTTGTGCAGCACGGGGAGAGGGCGCAGCGCCTTCGACGCCATCCGCCACCGTTTCGCCATCACCGACAACTCACCGCGTTTCGACGAGATGACACGGCCCTCCACCCAGACGTGATCGCCCAGATCGACGTCCGATTTCCAGGCTGCCAGGGCCTCCGCTCCGACCTCCGCCAGCGACAACATCACCTGGAGGCGTTCACCGTTGTCGCCAAGGGTGAAACCGTCCTGCAGGGTCGCGAAGGCCAACTTGCCGGTGTTGCGGATGAACACGACGCGCCCCCCGACCTGCACCACATCGTCGGTTTCCTCCCCGGCTTCCAGGTGACCCCAGCCCTCACGCACCTGGAGGAGGGTGTGGCTGCGGACCAGGTCGGCAGGATAGGACTCGGACCCTGCGGTCAGCAGCCGTGTCCGCTTCTCCTTGCGGACCATCGTCTGCTCCGAGTCGGTGGGTTCGGTTGCCTGCGTACGCGGTTCAGTCACGGTAGGGAATCCTACCTTTCGCGGTCGAGGCCGATGAATCGTCAGCGGGTGGCGTGAACGATTACACGGATACCCTCGTCGCCCACCTCCCAGGTCACCTGCGACAGATCCGTCACGTGCACGTCGGCGCGGAGGACGTCGGCGGTGTGGGTGCTGAGGATCCCGAGCGTGGGGAACCCGCCGGCCCGGGCTGCGGTGATGCCCACGGGTGAGTCCTCCGCCACGAGCGCATGCGACGGTTTCACGCCGAGTCGCTGCGCGGCCAGCAGGAACGAGTCGGGGGCAGGTTTGCCGTGCTCCACCTGGTCGCGGGTCACCACGACCCGGGGATGGGACAGGCCGGAGGCGCGCAATCGGGCGTCGAGCAGAGGCTGCGTGCAGGAGGTCGCGATCGCCACCGCATCACCGGGCAACACCCGGAAGGCATCGACCGCCCCCGGCATGGGCACCACCCCTGTGGTGTCGGAGACCTCCAGTTCCTCGATGCGTGCCGCCGCCTCGTCCCAGCGTGTCGCGTCGGGAACCAACGCCTCCGTCAAGGCGCGGCTCGGCATGCTCATGTACTTCGGCATCTGGGTCAGATCGACGTCGTACTCCGCAGCCCATCGGGTGTAGGAGCGAACCATGGCGTCGTGGGAGTCGACGATGGTGCCGTCGTGGTCCAGGATCACCGCGTCGAAGAAACCGACGGTCTCACCGCCGATGTGTTCCCACCCCATCTACTATTTCCAAAGCGTCATGAGGCTGAAACACGCGATGATCAAACCGAGGGCGATGAGGATGTTCCAGTCACCCAATGCCCTCATGAAATCGATGTGAGCCCCCGCCAGGTTCCAGGTCACCATCCAGAGCACACCCAGCAACCCGACGGGAATGAAGGTCCACGGAACCCACCGGCGCTCGGTGTTGGCGGCCAGGCGTTTGCGTTCCTTGCGTTCCTTGCGAGCCTTTTCGAGCTCTTCGGACTGCTTCTTGCGCGCCTTGCTCTTGGCTTCCTTGCGCACCTTGGACTCGGGCACCGCGCCCCTCCTTTCGCCTCTGCCGACCAAGATTAGTGGAGTTGACCGGTCGGAAACACATCCGAGGTTCGTGCCGCGTAGGGTTGTTTCATGAGTGAGACCCGTCTGATTCGGCTTCTGAAACGCATCAGGGGACCCCGCGACGATGAGAACCCCCGCAGCCTCAGAGGCCGGGTGGGGACGGGAATCATCTGTGTCCTGGCGGGTGCGATGCTCACCGCCTCCGCCATCGCGGCCCGCGGCACCGACCTGCGATCCGACCGCAACACCGACCTGCGGGGCCTGGTCGCCACACAGGCTCAGCGGAACGAGCAACTGCGAGGCGAAGTCGCGGAGGTTCGAGCCGAGGTGGAGGAACTCGGACACCAGCAGGGGGCATCCCCGGAGCTGGAAAAGCAGCAGCGTGTGGTCGCGGAACAGGCCGCGGTCGTACCCGTCACGGGTCCCGGAATGCGGGTGACCCTCACCGACGCCCCCACCGACGTGAGACCAGCAGGCGTCGACGACGACGCCCTGGTGGTGCACCAACAAGACATCCAAGCCGTCGTCAACGCCCTGTGGAAAGGCGGGGCAGAGGCGGTGAGCATTCAGGGGCAACGAATCATTTCGACGTCGGGCATCAAGTGTGTCGGCAACTCTGTGGTCCTGCACGGTATTCCCTACGCGCCGCCTTACGTGATCGAGGCAATCGGCGACGCCGGTCGCATGGCCGCGGCCCTGAAAGAGTCACGAGCGTTGACCACCTACCGGCAGTACGCCGATGCCTACGGTCTGGGATACCGGGAAAGCGTGGAATCCTCCTTGTCTTTGCCGGCATTCCAGGGCGCCTTGGGAATCACCCACGCAAAATCCAGGTGACAGGAAACACCGTCCCTCACGACATCGCCCCGGCGTGGAAGCGACGCAGGAGCAACCGAAAGGGGCGTGTCGGTGGGGTTTGGTCTCGTGTGACCTTGTGGGTCGCGTTTTTTCGGGCGGATTCCTCTTGGCGCGGTGGGCGGTGTGGTTGGATTGGTGCATGGTGGACAGTGGGGTTTGTGGTGGTTTTGTTTCGTGGTCGCGTCGGGGTGTGATGCTGCTGGGTGTGGGGGTGCTGGCTGGGTGTGGTGTTGTGGGTGATGTGGGGGAGGATCGGTCGCAGTTGCCGGTGCTCCTGGCGGACCCCCTGGCGGCGGAGGATCTGTTGGGTCTGCCCCTGAAAGATGGGTTCGAGAGCGGGTATCGGCGTCCCTTGGGTAAGCCCCAGTTCACCGAGGTCTGGAGAGCGTTCTCCTTGGGTGATGCTGATCGGCAGGAGATTTTTGATCGGGCCGTCGCTTTCGCCAAGGAGGCGGGGTGGGAAGACGAGTACGAGAGCAGTCTGCCGCCCAACATGGTGTGGCATGGGAAGAAACTTGACCCGCGACGTGAATGTGCTGTTTTTATTTCTGACAATGAAACGACTGATCTGATAATCAGGCTCAGGGTTCTTGAGGAACCGTGAGTGGGGTGGGTGAAGTTTGGATGGGTTCGAAACCGTGATGCGTGTTTGTGGTGGTCGTCGCATGTGATCTGGTCAGGGCTTTTGCTGGCTGGATGGGTGGGGCGTGTCGGTGGGGTTTGGTCTCGTGTGACCTTGTGGGTCGCGTTTTTTCGGGCGGATTCCTCTTGGCGCGGTGGGCGGTGTGGTTGGATTGGTGCATGGTGGACAGTGGGGTTTGTGGTGGTTTTGTTTCGTGGTCGCGTCGGGGTGTGATGCTGCTGGGTGTGGGGGTGCTGGCTGGGTGTGGTGTTGTGGGTGATGTGGGGGAGGATCGGTCGCAGTTGCCGGTGCTCCTGGAGGATCCCATGGCGGCGGAGGATCTGTTGGCTCTTCCCCTGAAGAAAGGCTCCGAAAAAGGGTACGGGCGTCCCTTGGGTAAGCCCCGGTTCACCGAGGTGAGGAGGGTGTTCTCCTTGGGTGATGCTGATCGGCAGGAGATTTTTGATCGGGCGGTCGCCTTTGCTAAGGAGGCGGGGTGGAAAAAGGAGCACGAGACCGGTCTGCCGCCCAACATGGTGTGGAATGGTCAAAAAAATAACCCTCGACGTGAATGTGGCGTTTTTATTGCTGACAATGAAACGACTGATCTGATAATCAGGCTCAGGGTTCTTGAGGAACCGTGAGTGGGGTGGGTGAAATTTGAATGGGTTCGAAACCGTGATGCGTGTTCGTGGCGGTCGTCACATGTGGTCTGGTCAGGGCTTTTGCTGGCTGGATGGGCAGGGCGGGGGGTCGTGTCGGTGGGGTTTGTTCTCGTGTGAAGTTGTGATTTCTGTCCTCCAATCGGACTACTACTGAGGGAGGGTGGGCGTGTGGTTGGATTGGTGCATGGTGGACAGTGGGGTTCGTGGCGGTTTTGTTTTGTGGTCGCGCCGAGGTGTGATGCTGCTGGGTGTGGGGGTGCTGGCTGGGTGTGGTGATGTGGCGGAGGATCGGTCGCAGTTGCCGGTGCTCCTGGCGGACCCCCTGGCAGCTAAGGATTTGTTGGGTCTGCCCCTGAAGGAGGGCTCTGAGAGCGGGTATCGGCGTCCCTTGGGTAAGCCCAAATTCACCGAGGTGAAGAGGGTGTTCTCTTTGGGTGATGCTGATCGGCAGGAGATTTTTGATCGGGCCGTCGCCTTCGCCAAGGAATCGGGCTGGGTTAGCCCTTTTGAAGGCAGTCGTTCTCGTGTTAGTACTTGGCATGGAGAGAAGATCGATCCGAGTCGTGACTGTTATGTGCATATTCCTGAAACTGAACCCGATAAACTGATCATTACGTTGGATGTTTCTGAATCTCCATAGTGGCCCAACCGATCGATTTGGTGATAGAAAAGAATGGAGGAGTTTTGAGAAAATTAATTCGACTGGTTGTGTTAGCGGCGCTCTTTTTCGCCTCGGGGATATTGCATCCTGCGGCGGCGAATGCCGATAAGGTAATGGGGCCTCCGCATCCGTTTCCCAAGCAGTTGTCGGTTGTTCAGCTCGGTGATTCGTTCTCGGCAGGGAATGGTGCTGGATCCTACTACGGTGCGGCGTGGTGCGAACGCAGCTCCAAGAACTGGGGGCAACGGTTCGTGGAATCGGCGAGCTCCCTCGGCGTCGATGTGGCCTATGTGAATCGGGCCTGCTCGGGCGGAGTGCTCAAGAATATTTTTGAGCCCGGAACCGTGGAGGAGCAATACCTGCGTATCGCCGAGGGGGATTCCGAGGACAATGTGCGTTCCGGTCTGGAGCGGGAGGATGCCTGCTCGGTCAAATCGAGCGAAGACATCATCGGGGTCGAGTACCAGATCAGCCGACTCGAAGGAACCTCGTATTTCACCTATCGGTGCAAGCTGACCCTCAGGCCGCAGGCCGACTCGGTGGACAAGGGCGCCGATCTGGTGCTCATGACAATGGGAGGTAATGACGCAGGCTTCGCTAATATCATTCAACACTGCCTTGCCCCCGTTGGACTGCCTCACTACGGCGGCGGAGATGGTAATAAATGCAAGAAAGATATTCAGGACACTTCTGGCAATTTGTCGAAGATCATGGATTCTCTTGAGGACGCTATTGAGAGACTTCTTTCCGAGAAGATGTCGGGTAACCCTTCCTCCCAGGTGATTCTCATGAGCTATCCCTTGCTCTCGCTGGACAAGCCCTTCCTCCTCGAGACCGACTCGGGGCAGTACGACGCCTCGGCTGCCGTGCGTGAACTGGGAATGAAAGCGGTGGAGCACCAGAAGCAACTCGTGCAGCGCCTGAACGTGAAATATCTGGGTCGAGTAAAGTTCGTCGAGCAGACCCCCGCGGCTTTCGCCGGACATGAGCCGGACCCTGATTTCGATGTGTGGGGGATGACGGAGAAAACGAATCCCCAGCGTTGGTTGAATGAGTTCATGGAGACGGAAGGGGAGTACAAGGACGGTAAGATAGAGGGCCAATTCTCCCTCACCTACACGAATTTCTGGCATCCGAACATTGCCGGTCATCGTGAAATGGGCACATTGATCCAAACCTCCGGGGTATCGCAAAATGCTCCATTGCTCAGTGGGCATCAGGCCAAGAGGGATGTGGTTTTCGTGGTTGATGCCACCTCATCCATGCGTGACACATGGGCGGAGACGGTGGCGTCGATTCAAACGACCATGCTCAGTTCCGTACCGAGTGATACCCGGTACGCTCTCGTGACATATCAGGACCACCCGGACGGAGGCGGTGTGGTCGGAAATTATCCATCACGGGTGGACCAAGATTTCACCGAAAATCCCGAAGACATTCTGAACGCACTCGGCAAAGTGGAGCTGGCTTCCGCCGGCGATCCCGCGGAATCGGTATACAGCGGAATCGTGCAAGGCCTGTCGTTGCGCTGGCGCAAGGACGCGAGCAAGGTGATGCTGGTACTGGGAGACGGACCGGCCAAGGATCCCGAACCCATCACCGGCCTGACATGGCAGACCTTGCGCATCGGTTCTTACGCGGTTTCCAACGCCCGGGTTTCAACGGTCGGTAATCCCGCTGCGATGGGCGCGGGACTGACGGAACTCACCGAGGCCACGGGTGGCAGGACGATCCCCGACGGTACGAGCGGGAAAACGCCGCAGGACATCGCCGATGACGTGACCGAGGGTTCCGCTGACAAACCCTTCGCCTGGCTGCAGGGGCCCTATGTCGCCAAGGTTGGCTCCGAGGTTCGGCTGGACGCCCGGGCCAGCTACTCACCCAATGGTGACGTGGTGAAGTACGAGTGGGACTTCGACGGCGACGGCACCTTCGATAAAACCACCACCGCCGACATGGTCGTCCACCGCTACGACAAGGAGGTGAGCGGTCACGTGATGGTGAGGGTCACCGACGTCAAGGGGGAAACCTCCGTGGGCTCCACCAAACTGGACATCGCCCGGGACGGGGACGTCATACCCGACGCCTACGACAACTGCCCGAATGTCGCGAATCCGAACCAGCAGGACATCAACGGCAACTGGATCGGGGACGAGTGCGAAGATCCCGACCAGTTCCTCCGTCCTCCTTCCCCCTCCCCGACGCCGAGTCCTTCGGTATCGCCCACCCAGACCGTGACGCCCTCCGTCGCTCCGTCGGAGTCGCCACGTCCCACGGTCTCCCCGAGCCAGACCGTCTCCCCGACGGCGGAACCGATTCCGAGTGTTTCGCCCACGATCTCGGAGATCCCGAGCCCGTCGCCGACCGCCAGCGGCTCCGGAGCTGTGACCGTGCCACCGGAGTCTCCCCAGCCACCATCGACAGCTCCCACGGCGTTGCCGCCGACGGGACTGCCGTCGCCGACCTCAGCCCCGCCGCCCAGTAGGGCGCCGGTCAAACCCGGACTGCCTCGAACCGGATACGGCGCCGGGTAGCGGACACCAAAGCCGTTGGGCCCTTCCTGGGGCCCAACGGCTTTCTTTGTCAGGACCGGTGAGGAGACGCCGCGGCGCGGGCGCGTCGGCTGCCGCAGCGTGACAGAATTGCGCCCGTGGCACGCATCCTCGTCATCGACAACTACGACTCGTTCGTCTACAACATCGTCTCCTACCTGGCCCAGATCGGCGCCGACGTGGTTGTGTGGCGCAACGACGACTCGCGGTTCGCGGAACCCGGCTGGGAGGACGCCTTCGACGGGGTGCTGCTCTCACCCGGCCCCGGCACCCCGGAACGAGCCGGAGTGTGTGTTGACGTCATCCGGCGACTCGGCGGTCGCACGCCGCTGTTCGGGGTCTGTCTCGGTCTCCAGGCGATGGCTGTTGCCCTCGGTGGCGTCGTCGACCGGGCCAGCGAACTGCTGCACGGCAAGGTCTCACCCGTGACCCACGACGGCAAAGGTATTTTCACGGGCCTGCCGTCGCCGCTGCGCACCACCCGCTACCACTCCCTCGCCGCCGTTGAGGAGAAACTCCCGGAGGAACTGGAGATCACGGCCCGCACCGAATCCGGGGTCATCATGGCCATACGTCACCGCGCATGGCCGATGGAGGCGGTGCAGTTCCACCCTGAGTCGGTGCTCACCGAGGGCGGCTATCAGATGCTCGCCAACTGGCTCGTGACCTGCGGCGATACCGAGGCACCGGCCCGCGCCGCCCGTCTCAGCCCCCTGGTCGCCGCCGACATGAGCGTCTAAAACACACCGCTGGTCCCAGACCAACGCAGGAACCCGGGCGACGGTGGCATCGACTCGGGACGCTCGTTCCTCGCAGTCCGGCTCAACCGGCGTGTGGGGTGAGCCAGCACGCCCACACCAATGAAGTCCCTAGCTGGGCCGCTGCGATGGGGGTTGGGTTGGGGCCGGGGTTTTGGAGGTTGGCTGCCCACTCGGGCTAGCAGTGGGCTGGTTCTGCTGGGGCGGGATGGCGATCTCCACCGAAACCTCCGCGTTCTTGTCCAGTTCCGTGTCCTTCTCGGCGCTTTGCAAGTACACCTTGCCAGCCGGATAATCGGCTGTCTGCACCTTCGTGATGCGCAGGCTGGATGTGAAACCGGCGTTTTTGAAGGCCTGAAGGGCCTGTTCCTCATCCATGCCGATCAGGTTCGGCATTTTCGCGGTGGTGGGGGCGGCCTTTGCGATGGTGACGGTGATCTTTCCCGACTTGCGATCCAGCGCCGTTCCCTCCTCGGGGTCCTGGGCGAAGACCTTCCCTGCGGCCTGCTCGGTGCTCTCCTTCTCCACCACGTTCACCTTGGTTTTGAAGCCCTTCTCACTGGCCGCGGAACGGGCCTGCTCGGCGGTCATACCGCTGAAGTCGGGCACCGCGGACTTTCCCGTGGCGATTCGCACGATGATGGCTTGGTCCGGGGCGGTCGCCTGGCCCGCTGCAGGTTCCGTTTCCTGCGCCTGATCCTTTACGGCATCCGCGGCCTCTTTCGCCGGGTCCATGTCCTCCTTGGAGATCGTGCCCGTGAAACCGGCCTCTTTGAGCATCTTCGAGGCCTCGTCGAAGGATTTGCCCTTCACGTCGGGCATCGGCAGCTGGTTCGAGCCCACACCCACCTTGAGGGTCACCACGCTTCCGGCCTTGGCCTGCACACCTGCTTTCGGATCGGTGTCGACCACCTTGCCTTTGTGGGCGTCGTCGGAATCGGCGGTCTCCACCTTCGTCTCGAAACCCTGCTCCTTCAAGGTGGCCTCAGCGGAGGCCTGGAGAGCGCCCACGACATTCGGCACCACGACCTGTTTCGTACCCGGGTTGAGCACCATGTAGAGGGCTGTCGCGATGCCGATTACCAGCAAACCGACCAGCACCGAGACGACCACCAGGGCCTTGCGTTTCTTCTTCGGTTCCTCCTCGCCCTCCACGGGCTCCATGGTGTCGACGGCACCATTCAGCGAGGTGGCCTCCGCCGCGTTCGCATCCGCGGGAGTGAGGGGGCTCGGGGCCGCGCGTCGGGCAGAGGACGGCATCACCGTCGTCGGCATCTCGACGGGGGAGGAGTAGGCGGCCATCACGGGCTGCCCGTTCAAGGCGCGCAGAATGTCCTCGCGGAACTCGCGGGCGTCCTGGTAACGGTCATTCGGCGACTTCGCCAACGCTTTCAACGTGATGGCGTCCATCGGTGGGGTGACCTCCGGGTCGCGCTGGCTGGGCGGCACGGGCGTTTCCCGGACGTGCTGATAGGCGACTGAGACGGGAGAGTCGCCCTTGAACGGCGGCTCCGAACACAGCAACTCGTAGAGCAGACACCCCACCGAGTACAGATCCGAACGCTGATCGACCTTCTCACCGCGCGCCTGCTCCGGCGACAGGTACTGTGCTGTGCCGATCACAGCGGCGGTCTGCGTCATCGTCGCGGAGGTGTCGGCCACGGCCCGGGCGATGCCGAAATCCATCACCTTGACCGTGCCGGCGGGGGTGAGCATCACGTTGGCCGGCTTGATGTCGCGGTGAATGATCCCGGCCCGGTGGCTGTACGACAATGCGTCCAGCACCCCCGCCGTGAACTCCAGCGCACGGGCCGGCACAATCTTGCGACCGTCGCGCAGCACCTCCCGCAGGGTCACGCCCTCGACGAGTTCCATCACGATGTAGGGCACCATCACGTCCGACTTGGTGTCGCGTTCCTCACCGGTGTCGTAGACGGCGACGATGTTCGGGTGGTTCAGGCCCGCTGCGGATTGTGCCTCGCGGCGAAATCGGGCCTGGAAGGTGGGGTCGCTGGCCAGGTCGATGCGCAGGCGTTTGATGGCCACGTCGCGGACGAGTCGCAGGTCGCGGGCCCGCCAGACCTCAGCCATGCCGCCACGCCCGATGATCTGGTCGAGCTCGTACCGCTCGCCCAGCAGGGTGCCGCGCTCAGTCATCGCACTGGTCCTTTCAATTGATCGGGAACCATTGTGGCCCATCGGACCCAGTTTCCGCCTGTCCTCATCGGAGGGACTCCACGACAGCCTTGAACACAGGTGCGGCGACCTTGCCTCCCGAGATGTCGTTGCGTTCGACCGACGTGCTCTGCACGAAAGTCACAACGGCGACGTGCGGTTCGGTGGCGTAACCGACGAACCACGCGTAGGGGGGACGGTTGGGGTCCGACTGAGCGGTACCGGTTTTGCCCCCGACGGTCATTCCACGGACCTGTGCGGGCGAACCGGTGCCATCGCTGACCACATTCTCCATCATCTGCTTGAGTTGTTTAGCAGCTCCCTCGCTGATCGGACGACCCGCCTGCTCAGGTTGGACCGTCTGGATCACCTTGAGGTCGCTTCCGGTGACGCTCTTGACCACGTGCGGCTTCATCAACACCCCGTTGTTGGCGATGGCGGAGGCCACCATCAGCATCTGCAACGGGGTGGCTGCCACCTCGTACTGCCCGATGCTGGACTGCGCCAGATAGGCGGGATCCATCTGGGTGGGGAACTTGGAAGCCGTCGCCGGCAGGTCGATGCCGGGAACCGAGTTGAAACCGAAACGCTGTGCCACCCCCAGCATCTTGTCCTGCCCCAGTTCCACACCCAGCTTCGCGAAAGCGGTGTTGCAGGACGTCGCTAGCGCGTGTTCGAGGGTGGTCTCCGTGCCTCCGCAATCCGTGGAATTGCCGATGCCGTGGCTGGAACCCGGTGCCTGGTAGCTGGTCGGGGACGCGACGGTGGACGAGGGTTCGTACCCGGCCTCCAGCGCAGCCGCTGCGGTCAGCAGTTTGAAGGTGGAACCGGGGGGATAGATTTCCCGCACCGCGCGGTTCTTCAGCGGCTCGGCGGAATCGTCAATCAGGGCGTTCCAGTTCTGCGTTTCCGTCGAGGGATCGGTGGAAGCCAGGAGGTTCGGGTCGTAGGTGGGGGTGGAGACCAGTGCCAGGATCTCGCCGGTGGTGTAGTCGATGGCGATGGCAGCCCCCTGCTGCTTGCCCAGGGCCTTGACCGCGGCGGCCTGCGCCTTCGGGTTCAGCGTCGTGTTCAGGTTCGTGCCCTGCGCTTTCTTGCCCGTGAGCAGGTCAACGATCCGGGTGATCGTCTGCGACGACGCGGTGCCGGTCAGTTCCGCGTTCCAGGTGCGCTCCAATTCCTGTTTGCCGTAGGAGTACGAATACCAGCCGGTCACCGACGAGTACATCGCACCCTGGGGGAAGGTGCGTTGCCACGGGAACTTTCCTGATGCGGGCGACGACATCGCGATCGCGTCGTTGCCGACGAGGATCGCACCCCGGTTGGTGTTGAACTCGGCATCCCTGACCCGCACGTTCCGCGGATCCTTGAGCATGTCCTCCGACCTGGCGATGGCCAGCCAGGTGATGTTCACCAGTAATGCCGCCATCAGCAGTGAGATGAAGATGCTGACTTTCCGCAGGGGACCATTCATTTCGCAATCACCGCTGTCGACTGTGCAGGAGTCATCAGCTCCTGCGGGGTGGCTGTGGCGCGCTGGGGCATGCGCGCGCGATGGGAGATCACCAGCAGGATGCCGATGATCATCCAGTTCGCGATCAGGGAGGATCCGCCCTGGGACATGAACGGCGTCGTCAGGCCCGTCAACGGCAGCAGACGAGTGATGCCACCGATGATCGAGAACACCTGCAACGCGAAGGTGAATGCCAGCCCACCCGCCAGGAGCTTGCCGAAACCGTCAGGGCAGATCAGTGCTGTCTTCATGCCGCGGGCGACGATGAACCCGTACAGCATCACCATCGCCATCATGCCGACGATCCCGATCTCTTCGGCGAGACTGGCGGCGATGAAGTCGCTCTCATTCATGGGCGTCAGCCACGGCGAACCCTGCCCCCAGCCGCGCCCGAACAACCCGCCCCAGGCGTAACCGAACTGGGCCTGGATGATCTGGTAATTGGCGTCGTAGTCGCTGAACGGATTCAACCAGGAATTGACCCGGCGCGGCACGTGGCTGGTGAACCTCCAGGCGAGCAGCCCCGCGATCACGAACGCGACACCCGCGAGGATCGGCCAGGCCGGGCGCTGCGTCGCGACGTAAATCATGAAGGTGAACAAACCGAAGAACAACAGGGCGGTGCCGAGGTCGTTTTGGAAGACCATGATGCCCAGCGAGAGGAACCACATCACCACGATGGGACCCAGATCGCGGGCTCGGGGGAACTCGAGTCCGAGGATGCGTCTGCCGGCCAGCGCCAGCAGGTCGCGTTTCTCGTAGAAATAGGCCGCGAAGGCCAGGGCCAGGAGGATCTTGGCCACCTCGGCGGGCTGAAAACTGAACGGGCCGAGCCCGATCCAGATTCGCGCGCCGTTGAGTTCGCGACCGACCCCCGGCATGAGCGGCAGCAGCAGCAGCACCATGCCTGCCAAGAACAGCAGGTAGGGGAAACGCTGGAGCCGGCGGTGATCACGCAGCCAGATCACGACCGCGGCGAATAGCAGGATACCGAACCCTGTCCAGAGCAGCTGGTTCGTGGCGGCGTGTGTGTTCTTGGCGTTGTCGAGGCGCGCGATCATGGCCAGCCCGAGCCCGTTGAGCAGGAAAACGATGGGCAGGATCACCGGGTCCGCGTAGGGAACACGCCACCTGATGACGAAGTGTGCAGCCAGTGCCATGCCGAACCAGATGAGGGTGCCGGGTATCAGGTTGTCCGGGGGTGTGCCCCTCAGGCTCAGGTAGGAGACAACCCACCCCACCACGCCGAATGTGCACGCGATGAGGGTCAGTACCAACTCCACGCCACGTCGTTGCCGGTAGATGATGTACTCGCCCGTCGCCGAGGGCTGCTGCATGACCGACATCAGCAGGCCTCCGGGTCCGCTTCCTCGGCGGCCGTCGGGCTCATCGGGGCGAGTAGCGTCGGATAGTTCGACTGTCCAGTGGGGCTGGACGGCGGGGGCGCGGCGGTGGTGTTCGTGGGCAGGCCCGGACCTGCTGTTTCACTCGGCTGAGGCTCACTCGGTTTCGTGACGGGCCCGAGGCGCTTCTGACGTGCGTCGCGGCAGCGGCTCGCGTACCCGTCGAGAGCGTTGGCCGTTTCGTTGGCGGAGGTGAGGTCGGAAAAACCGATCGTATTGGCCACCTGGCGTTGGAAGAACATCGGAAGATCCGCGATCCGGGTTGTGCGGCGCTCCACCAAGGTGTTCATCTTGTAGCCGAGCAGCGATCCTGGGATGCCGTTGTAGATCCCGACCCTCCCGTCGGCGGAGGCGATGAAATACCGGGAGGTGCTGTACATCCGCACCCCCCAAAAGGCCGCTCCCAGGACGGCCAGGCACGCCAGAATCGCCATCATCGTCGTGGGCCAGCGGCGTTTGTTCTTGTTTTCTTGCGGTGCGTAGCGTGCCTTCTCCGTCGAGTCGTGGTCGGGATCCTCGATGGGCTCGGGTTCCGGCTCGGGATAGCCCGGGCCCTGCTCGTCGTGGGTGATGGTGGGGATCTCGCGCTCCAGGGCAGAACCGGCCAGCTGCGCTTCAGCGGCGTCGAGTTCATCGTCTTGTGGCACCACTTTCGCCAGCACCAAGGAGATGTTGTCGTGGCCGCCGTGTTCGTTCGCCAGGGCCGCCAGCTGGGTGACGCACTCGTCGAGGTCGTCGAGGCCCATCAGCTCGTGCAGCTCATCTTGGGTCATCAGGCCGGACAGGCCATCGGAGCAAAACAGCAGCCGGTCGCCCTTGCGCACGTGCAGTTCAAAGAAATCCGGATCCGTGTCTCCGGCCCCGTTGAGGACCTTCAGGATCAGCGACCGGTGTGGGTGGGTGGCAGCCTGCTCCGGCGTGATGCGGCCTTCGTCGATGAGCGACTGCACCCACGAGTGGTCGTGGGTGAGCTGTCGCAGCTCGCCGTCGCGCAGCAGGTAGGCGCGTGAGTCGCCGATGTGTGCGATACCCAGCAACGTGCCCGAGAAGGCGGCACCCGAGAAGGTGGTGCCCATTCCGTCGAGTTCCGGGTCGTTCTCGATCAGGTCGGCGAGCTTGTCGTTGGCGCGTTGCACGATGCCCGCCATGTGTTCGAGCAGGTGCTCGTCATCGAGGCGACGATTTCCGTCATGGGCCTCCGCGACCGCGACGGCGGAGGCCAGGTCTCCGGCAGCCGCGCCACCCATGCCGTCGGCGACGACCAGCATGTGCGGGCTGGCGAAGGCGGCGTCCTGGTTGTTCTTGCGGACCCGTCCCACCTCGGAGTAGATGCGGAAGTCGAGGGAGAACATCGGCCTCACACCTCCAGCTTCATCATGGTGCGACCGATGCGAAGGATGTCGTTGACCCCCATCGGGGTGGGCTCGGTGATGCGTTTGCCGTTCACATAGGTGCCGTTGGTGGATCCGAGATCGGTCACCACCCAGGTTTCCGGGTCGCGCTGGACGAGCTGCGCGTGACGGGAGGAGGCGTAGTCGTCGTCGAGGAGGATAGTGGAATCGGATGTGCGGCCCAGGTTGATGGTCGGCTCCAGAGGAATCGAAAGACCCTGCTGGGCGCCCTGGGTGATGGCGAACCGGGTGGGTTGGCGCTTCCCTCTGCCGCGTCTCGTCGGGGCCTGTTCGTTGGCAGGCAGGTCGGAGGCCGACACCTTCCGACCGAACATGTCCTTGCGGATCACGTCGGCGAGGATGCCGATGAACAACCAGAGCAGGGCGAGAAAGACAATCTTGATCGCCGCTGCGACGAGATCGGACATGGGCTCACGCCTCCGACGGCGAATGCACCAGCATCCTCGTGTTGCCGATCTCGATGCGGGAACCGTCCCTGAGCTGGGCGGCCTGCACCCGGGACCCGTCGACGACGATGCCGTTGGTGGAGCCGAGATCCTCGATGCGGATGGTGCGGTTCTCCAGCGGTCCGGAGACCGAGATCATGGCGTGGCGGCGCGACACCCCGGGGTCGTTGACGCGTAGGTCCGCGTTCGAGCCGCGACCGATCACCAGGCCCGGGGGCACCAGCGGGTGCCGCACCCCGGCGACCTCCAGGACCAGCTGCTGTGATGCCCGCGGTCTGGGTGCCGGAGGCTGATCGGGAGCTGTCGCGACGGCCTGGCTGGTCACCCGGAACTGTCCCGTGGGCAGTGACTGTTCCAGCATGTAGAGGATCTGGATGGAGCCGTTGAACACGTAGGAACGTTCCGCCGCGTGTGCCCTGAGTTCCGGGATGATCTCCGAGTTGAGGGTCTTGGTGTAGGGAAACAACCTGTTGTAGTCGTGGGGGGAGAGGGAGACCGTGAAAACGTTCGGCACCAGCCGCTTGTCGCGGCTGAGGAGTTTGGCCTCGGAGTCCAGTTCCCGTTGAATACCCGCAGCGATCTCGACGGGCTGCACGTCGCCTTTGAAGGCGCGGGCGAAAACCTTGTCCACGGCAGCGCCGATCCTCTTCTCAGCGCGGTCGAACACGCCCATTCACCCTCCTCTCAACGGGACCAGCTTAGAGGACAGGCCAATCGTGGTCACCTGACTCGCCTGTCCCTGGGCTGTGAAACGGCCCGGAATACTGCGGGACGACCGCGCGACCGGTTCATGCAGGCCGGTGAGGACCCACCCGTTCGTCCACGGGGTCCCGGAGCCGGGGTCCCGCCGGCCCTCACCCGGCGGTCGCGTCAGTGGCGGGGTGGCCGAAGGTGCGGGCGAAGGCCTCGAGGATGTCGGTGGATCCCTCGACAGCGCTGATTTTCTCGGCCGCGAGATCCGCCTCGACGCGGGCAGCGACCTCGCGAACCTCGGGGGAGGTGCGAAGCGACTGGATGATCTCCTGCTCCACCATGTTCCACAGCCAGGCGCGTTGCTGGGACTGGCGCCTACCGACGAGTTCCCCGGCCTTCTCCAGGTCGGTGCGATGCTTCGTGACCGCCTCCCACACGTCGTCGAGACCGGCCCCGGTGTAGGAGGAACAGGTCAGCACGGGGGGGCGTCGCCTCGACTCGTCGCTGGAGATGAGTTTCATGGCGATGCTGAGTTCGCGCGCCGAAACCCGGGCCTCCCCCTCGTTGTCGCCATCGGCCTTGGTGATGGAGATCACGTCGGCCAGTTCCAGGATGCCGCGTTTGATGCCCTGCAGCTGGTCCCCGGTGCGGGCGACGTGCAGGAACAAGAAGGTGTCGACCATGCCTGCGACAGCCACCTCCGACTGTCCCACGCCCACGGTCTCGACCAGCACGACGTCGTAGCCGGCGGCCTCCAGCACCAGCATCGACTCGCGGGTGGCTCGGGCCACACCACCCAGATGCCCGGCTGACGGTGAGGGGCGGATGAACGCCTCATCCCGCATGGCGAGATCGCCCATGCGGGTGCGGTCGCCGAGGATGGAACCGCCGGTGCGGGTCGACGACGGATCGACGGCGAGCACCGCCACCTGGTGGTGGTGTTCCTCGATCAGTTTGATGCCCATGGCGTTGATGAAGGTCGACTTGCCGGCCCCGGGAACCCCCGAGATGCCGACCCGGAAGGCCTTTCCGGTGTGCGGATTGATCAACTGCAGCAGCTCGTGGGCCTGCGCCCGGTGTTCGGGTTTGGTCGATTCCACTAGGGTGATGGCCCTCGCCACATGGCCCCTGGACCCTTCGACGACCTTGGCCGCCAGCTCCGCCACATTGAGATTCCGCATGAAAGCCACCCTATCCCCACTTCCCGGTGTCGTCGGGGGTGGGGAAGGGGCCCGCCGGCCCGGGGCGGCTCAACGCTCCGAGAGGCCCTCGATGCGGTGCATGATGACGCCGTCGTAGCCGAGCATCGCCCAGTCGGATTCGTAGTCGCCGATGCGCGGCTCATTGGCCTTGCCTGCGACGTTGTTCAGCAGCAGCGAGGGGAAGTCGACGCCGCACTCGTAGGCGTGCGGGTAGACGCCGCCGAAACGCGGATTGACCTCCAGGATCGACCAGCCCTCGGGGGTGGAGAACAGGTCCACGTCGATGGTGCCGCGGAAACCGCAGCGCGTCACGAAATCCTCCACGAGCGCGAACAGGGAGTCGTCTTTGAACGACACCGACTTGTCGGCGGTGCCTGCCCGCATCCGCAGCTTCTTCTTCGCGAACATGGCCGCCACGTTGCCGGAGATCATGTCGACGTAGACGTCCACGTCCACCGGTTCGCCCGGCAGGAACTCCTGGATGATCAGCCCCGGCGTGGCGGCGAAGGCCGCGTCCAGCTCGGTTCGCGAATCGATCCGCGCAATCCCCGCGGAGGCCGAACCCGTCCGCGACTTCACGAACAGCGGGAACTGCGCCACCCCCGCATCGAGGTCGGCGTGGCAGGCTTCGAGATCGATCCAGGACCGCGGGGTCGGCAAGCCCTCCGCCGTCAACCACTGGTACATCACCCACTTGTCGAAGGCCCGCTCCACCACCTCGGCGGGGGAGATCATCACCTTCGTGCCGATCGCCTCGAACTCGTCGACGTGTTTCGCCAGGAGGCTCAGCTCCGGATCCAGCAGCGACAACGCCACCGAGATTTCCTCGTCGCGGCAGATGCGCAGGACGGTGGGCAGGTAGTCGGGGTCGTTGATCAGCGGCACGACGTGATGGCCGTCCGCCGCATACAGCGCGGGGGCGAGCTCGGAGGCGTCGGTGGTGATGACGCGACCGCGACCCGCCAGGGCGCGCTTGAAATACGTAACGGTCTGGACGCGGCTACCCGCGGTGAGGATGAGGACGTTCATGTCCCGGTTTCCCTTCGTCTTCGTCTCCGGATCACTGCCAGGTGTTGCCGGCCAGGTATTCATCGACCCCCCAGCGCTGTCTGACGACACTCAGCGAGGAATCGGCGTGCCGAGCATAGACCCGCGGCAGGTACTGGATGAACAACGGATTGAAGGTCATCGTGTAGGAGCCCACCTTGTGGTAGACGATCCGGTCTCCCTCCCGCAGTCGCGGGGCGTCGGTGAGGGGCATGAGCCGGTCGTTATCGAGGCAGGTGAACCCGGAGATGATCTGCGGAGTAGAGCACGGTTCGCCGTCGCTGTGGACGGTGTGCTCGTAGGCCGATTTGCGCAGGAACGGGTCGAGGTTGGTGCGCGACCCGTCGGTGACGACGATGATGTGGTCTTGTACCGGCTTGGTGTCGATGACGCTGGTGTGCAGTTCGAAGGGCACCGCGACCAGGGCCGCGCCGGGTTCGATGATCAGCCGGGTCCGGGCCGGATCGACGGCATCCCCCAGGGCGTCGCGGATGGCGGTGACGTACTGGTCGGGGGTCGGGAAACGGTCCGAGTCGCCCCCGAAGAACCCGCCCCCCAAGTCGATCCAGTCGAGTTCCAGGCCGTGTTCCGCGATGATTCTGCGGGCGGTGTGACCGGCGGAGACGTAGGTGTCGAGCGCTCGCGTCAGCGATGTGACGTGCAGGTGCAGACCCGCGATCCGCACCCCTGCGGCGCGCATCTCGGCGATCGCGGAATCGAGGTCGCCATTGTCGGCGTGGAAACCGAAACGCAGCCCCGCCGATCCGCTGGCGGTGTGGTCGGGGGCGTCGCGGTTCACGTCCCAGTTGACGCGCAATCCCACCGAGTCGACGCGTTTGCCCGCGGCGGCCCGCTCGGCCACCCACCGCAGTTCGCGCCGCGAGTCGAGGTTGACCATCGCCCCCGCCTCGAAGGCCTGCGTGAGCAGCTCCGGGGTCTTGACGGGGCCATTGACGATCACCTCGGCGGGGTCGTGTCCGACGCGCAGAGCCAGCTGCCATTCCTCCTCGGAGACCACCTCGGCGGGCACCCCGTTGCGCCCCATCCACGCCACCAGCCACGGCAGCGAGTTCGTTTTCACCGAGTACGACAGGACGGCTCCGGGCCAGCCGCGGTCGAGGGCGTCGCGGAACGAATCCACCTGTCGTGTGAGCAGGTTCTCGTCCACCACGAACGCCGGGGTCTCGATTCTGTCGTCCATCGCTGTCTCCTCGTCGGGGATCTCCTTCTGCGACGATCCTACGGGCGAGGCGCTGTTGCGCACCTCATCGAGGGGTCGCGCGACCCGGATGGGGACACCGGGTCGGTTTCCGGTAGTGCGCGTCGCGTATCGGTACATGCCTTTTCGGCGCTGTTCACGTGGTTATCGGGAAGCGATCCTGGGGCTAGACTGCAACCCGGAACCAAGCGATTGAGAGGCGGACCCCATGGCTGAACCCCGCATTCTTCCGTCGGCGGACCTGGATGACGGCATCCAGATCGGCGACGGCTCGTCGATCTGGCATCTCGCCCAGGTGCGAGGCGGCGCCGAGATCGGTGAGAACGTGATCGTGGGGCGGGGAGCTTACATCGGCAGCGGCGTCCACGTTGGGGACAACTGCAAGATCCAGAACTACGCCCTCGTCTACGAACCCGCGCACCTGGAGGACGGGGTCTTCATCGGCCCCGCCGCGGTGCTCACCAACGACACCTTCCCGCGCGCCGTCAATCCTGACGGCACCTCGAAGAGCGCCCACGACTGGGAACCGGTCGGGGTGACCCTGAAGCGCGGCAGCTCTGTGGGTGCGCGCGCCGTGTGCGTTGCCCCCGTCACGATCGGCGAGTGGGCGACGGTGGCCGCCGGCTCTGTCGTCACCCGTGACGTTCCCGCCTACGCGCTGGTGGCCGGAGTGCCGGCCCGGCGCATCAAATGGGTGGGTCGCTCCGGTTTTCCCCTCGAGGAAACCGGTCCCAACACATTCCGTGACCCGCACACCGGCGACGAGTTCGAACAGGTGGGCGAGACCCTCAACCTCGTAAAGGAAGCCTGATGACCCAGTCCTTCATTCCCCCCGCAAAGCCGATCATCGGCGATGAGGAACGCGCTGCCGTCGACCGGGTGCTGCGTTCCGGCATGATCGCCCAGGGGCCCGAGGTGGCGGCCTTCGAGACCGAGTTCTCCGAGCACTTCAAGCTCGGTCGCGCCTGCGTCGCGGTCAACTCCGGCACCTCCGGTCTGCACCTCGGTCTGTTGTCCTGCGGGATCGGCGCAGGCGACGAGGTGATCGTGCCGTCGTTCACCTTCGCTGCCACGGCCAACTCCGTTGCCCTGACCGGGGCCACCCCGGTGTTCGCCGACATTTCCGCCGACGACTTCACCCTCGACCCCGCCTCCGTGGAGGCCTCCATCACGGAGCGCACCAAGGCGATCATGCCGGTTCACCTGTACGGCCACCCCGCCAAGATGGACACGCTGCGCACCATCGCCGATTCGCACTCGCTGCTGCTGTTCGAGGACGCCGCCCAGGCGCACGGCGCCTCGCTGAACGGCACCCCGGTCGGTGCCTTCGGCGAGTTCGCGATGTTCTCGCTGTACCCCACCAAGAACATGACCTCCGGTGAGGGCGGCATGGTTTCGTGTGCCGACGCCACCATCGAACGCAACGTCCGCCTGTACCGCAACCAGGGGATGCTGCAGCAGTACCACAACGAGGTCGTCGGCCTGAACAACCGCATGACCGACATCCATGCCGCCATCGGTCGGGTGCAGCTGACCAAAGTCGATGCCTGGACGAAGACCCGCCAGGAGAATGCCGCGTTCCTGTCGGCGAACCTGGAGGGCGTCACCCCGCCGCCGGTCGCTGACGGCGCCGTCCACGTGTACCACCAGTACACGATTCGCGTCCCCGAGGACCGCGACGGCCTGGCGAAGGCGCTGAAGGAGGAGTACCAGGTCGGCTCCGGGATGTTCTACCCCGTCCCGAACCACCGCCTGAAGCCGTTCCAGGTGCCGGTGGAGCTGCCGGAGACCGAACGCGCCGCCAAGGAATGCCTGTCGTTGCCGGTCCATCCGTCGCTGACCCAGGAGGACCTGGAGCGCATCGTGAATGCCGTCAACACCCTCGCGAAGGCTGGTGCCTGATGAGCAACCTGCGTGCCGGTCTCATCGGCCTCGGAATGATGGGGCGCCACCACGCCCGCAACCTGCGTGCCATCGACGGGGTCGACCTCGTCGCGGTGGCTGATGCCCAGGGCGACCCGCATGGCGTCGCTGAGGGACTGCCCGTCCTGCCCGACATCGACACCCTGCTGGAGCAGAACCTCGACTACGTCGTGATCGCGGCTCCCACCATGTATCACGAGGAGATCGGCCTCAAAGTGGCCGAGGCCGGCGTGCACGCGCTCATCGAGAAGCCCCTCGCGAAAACCTTCGAGGACGCCCAGCGTCTCGTCAAGGCGTTCGCGTCGAAGGGGCTTGTCGGGGCCGTCGGCCACATCGAGCGCTACAACCCGGCGCTACAGGAGCTGCGCAAGCGCCTCGAAGCGGGCGAGCTGGGCGACCTATACCAGATCTGCACCCGTCGTCAGGGCCCGTTCCCGGCGCGCATCGCGGACGTCGGGGTCATCAAGGACCTCGCATCCCACGACATCGATCTGACCGCGTGGGTCACGCAGCGCGACTACGAGCTGGTTGCGGCCCGCACCATGTTCAAGGCGGGACGCGAGTACGAGGACATGGTCTCGGCCACCTGCCAGCTGTCGGGCGGCCTGATGTCCAACCATCTCGTCAACTGGTTGACCCCGACCAAGGAACGGTTGACCATCGTGACGGGCGAGAAGGGCATGTTCATCGCGGACACCCTCACCGCTGATCTGACCTTCTACGCCAATGGTCGCATCGCCACCACGTGGGACGACATCGCCCAGTTCCGTGGGGTCTCCGAAGGCGACGTGACCCGTTTCGCCATCGCGAAACCGGAGCCGCTGCGCACCGAACACGAGAACTTCCGCGACGCCATCCTCGGTCGCGACTCCGACGTCGTCACGTTGGAGCAGGGTGCCCAGGTGGTGCGGGTCTGTGAGGCGATGATCGAATCGGCCGCCACGAACCAGTTCGTTGACGTCCGCTGAATCCGATTCTCCACGTTTCTGGTCCCGGTGGCTCGTAGCAGGAGCTGCCGGGATCAGCGTCCTGGCCTGGTGGCTGCTGCACCGCTGGTGGTTCATGTCCGGCGACGACTATCTCCTGATCACGCAGGCAGGGGACGTCGCCGGGAGGTTTTCGTTCGGCGACTGGCTGAGATTCCTGGCCCACGAGTGGGGTGAGATCAACGGGCGCACCTCCGACAGTCTGCTGCGTGCTGTGCTGCGTCCCGGTCCGTGGTTCTATCCACTGTTCGCGCCGTTGATGCTGACCGCCACCGGCCTGGCGGTGGGCGCCTGGCTGGCTGCCACCCGTTCGCGTGGCGATCGCGCATGGCTGTACCCGGTGGGCCTCATGGTCGTCCCGTTCCTGTTGTGGCTCAATCCCTCGTTCTCCGGCGACGCCGTGTTCTGGACGGCGGGAGCCATGAACTACGTCTTCCCGCTCGGTGCAGCGGCCGTGGGACTGGCCGGCATGGTTCGGATCCTCGACGGCGACGACCTGCCATGGCGGTGGGTGATTCTCACCGCTGTCGGACTGGCGCTGACCGATTCGCTGCATGAGATCGTCGCGGGTGCCCTGGCGGCAGTGGCCTTCGTCGTGATCGTTACCGCCCGCGGCAGGCTGTCCATCAAAGCGTGGGTGCTGACCGGCACGTCGCTGGTGGCTTTCGCCGCCCACATGTGCGCGCCGGGTCTGTGGAAGCGCAGCGGAAAGGTGGCGGACAACGCGGGGGCCGGCTCCGTCGTCGAACAACTCACCCACTCCGTCGCGGTCTCCTTCAACGTGTTCTGGGGCCGTACGATCTGGATCTGGCTGGGGTTGGTCGCGATTCTGGTGTGGGTGGCGGTGACCTCGCGACGCCGGGGTCTGGTGTCGTTGTCGACGGCTGGCGGGGTTGGTCTTCTCGGTCTAGTCTCCAGCGCCTACGCCCATCGCGCGCCCGTCGGCGATGACGTCGGGCAGGCGCTGCCCCCGGAGGCTGCTGCGTTCGCAGCGCTGCTGCTGGCGCTGGTGCCCGTGGTGTTCCTGGCGGTGTGGGTGACGTTGGCCCATGAGCGCGAACGACTGGGGTGGGTTCCGGTGGTGGCCTGGGCGGGATTCGTCGGTTCCAACGTGTTCGTTCTCGGCAGTGGTACCTCCGGGGATCGGGTTCATTTCCTGCCGGCTGCGTTGTTGCTTGTCACCGTGCTGTCGCTGGTGTCCGTCCTGACTCGGGAGCTGGTGGGTCGGAAACGCATCGGGCTGGTGGGAATCACCTGGGTGGCGTTGGGACTGCCCGCGGTGATCTGGGCCGTCAGCGCCTGGGTGGGGTTGCAGGCCAATCAACGTTTCGTCGAGACCGAGATCGTCCAGCCTTTGAAGGCAGCCTCCCCAGGCAGTGAGGTTGTCGTATCCACCAACCTTCCGGTCCCGTCGATGTCCTATGGGTTTGCCTTCCTCATGCCCCGCTACGAGGAGGCCCTGAAGATCTACTACGACCTGCCGCGGGATCTTCACATCACCAACCCGTGACCGGCTCCCCTGCTTCAAAAAGCTGGGATACACTTGGTCACCGCTCCATTCAGAGGAGCGGATTAAGGGTTGTGGCGAAGGAATGATTTGAGTATCTCCAAGCTCCTGCACAGTAGCGCGTTGCGCTATCTGGTGGCCGGCGGCCTGGCTTTTGCCTTCAACGTTCTACTTCTGAACATCTTTCGTGAGGTCGTGGGGATTCCCACGAGCCTCTCCGCACTGCTGGCCTTCTGGGCTTCCTTCTTTTTCACCTATTCCCTGCAGCGCCTGTTCGCTTTCCGTTCCGAGGCTTCGGTGCGTGCGTCGTTGTTTCGTTATTCGGCCCTTGTTGCGTTCAATTCCGTGGTCGTGGCGTTCATCGTGACCGTGTGTCACGACCAGTTCGGCCTAGGACTGGGTTCCTCCCAGCTCATCGCCACCGCCAGCACCACCGTGTGGAATTATTTCGCCTACAAGGGCTGGGTGTATGCGAAACGTCCGTCCGCGGAGGAAGCACAGGCTCCGGCGGAGGTCACGGCGGATGAGTGACGTACCGGGATTGTCCATCGTGGTGCCTGCGCACAACAGCGGTCCGCGCCTGCGAGAGACGCTGCAGCAATTGACGCGGGAATTGGGTCGTGACGATGTCGAGGTCATCATCGTGGAGAACGGGTCCTCCGACAACACCTGGGAGATCGCCGAGGAGCTCGCCCAGGGGTCCTGGAGTTTTCCCGTCCGGGCGGTTCGATCCGAGGTGGGGCTCGGCGCCGCATATCTCACGGGGGCTTCGGGAGCGAGAGGGGACGTGGTTCTTCTCACCGCCGACGACCTCCCCTTCGGCGTCACGGACATCCGTTCCTGGGAGTCGATCGGCAGCCCAACGGCCCTGGTGATCGGCTCGAAGGCCCACCCGGCCAGTGTGGTTCCCCGGTCGATCCCACGCACCGTCATGTCGTGGGGGTACCGATTCCTGCGCCGGGTGATCCTCGGCATGAGCGTGGCGGACTGTCAGGGAACTCTTTTCGTGGACAGGGAATGGTTGCAGCGACGCATTCCTTCTCTCCGGGAACACGGCTATCTGACGAGCACGGAGATCGTCTACCTGGCGCAGCTTGACCGCACACGTGTCATTGAGGTTCCTGTTGTTCTTCACAGCGGCCATGCAAGTGGTAGAACCCGGATCAGGACATCGGACGTCTGGGATATGGCATTCGGACTTCTCAGGCTTCGTCGACGCCGTCGGGAATTTCGTGCGACGGCGGGGGAATCGTGAAAAGAACAGGGGTTTCACGGACCAGTTTGGGACGTTGAATCCTGAGGGAATCATTATTGCGGTGTGGGGCGAAAAAGAAGTGCCCCACCTGTGGGTGGGGCACTTCAGTAGTTCGCGTGAAGAAAACTCACAGAGCGTTCTTCAGGGCGCTGGCCGGAGTGAACTTCGCGACGCGGCGGGCCGGAATGGTCATGGCCTTGCCGGTGGAGGGGTTGCGTCCCTCGCGCTCGGCGCGCTGTGCGGTGGAAGCGGTGAAAACACCGGGAAGCTGGATCTTCTTGTCGGCGACGAGTGCCTCGGTGATAACGGCACCGAAGGCATCGAGCGCGGCCTCGGCCTGTGCGTTGGTGAGCCCGGCCTTGGCCGCTATGGCCTGGATCAGTTCACGCTTGGTCATTGTGTCTCCTTAAGAAATTTGAGTACGCAAACATACTTTGACCGATCTTGGGGTGATGTCAAGTCGGGACGCACCGAAACCTTCAGATATGGCCGTTCGGATGGCAAGAAACCTCCAGAACGGTTACCAGATCGAGACTCCTCGGCCCATTCCGTAATATCTCCAACCGGATTCCTGCCACACTTTGGGGTCGAGAACATTCCGACCGTCGATGATGGCGGGTGAGGCAACGATTCTTCTCAGTTCCACTGGATCCAGTCCGAGGAATTCCTTCCATGGGGTGAGTAGAAGTACCGCATCAACCCCTGTCAGGGCCTCTTCGACGGTGTCACAGACCCGCATTTCGGGTTGGCGACGGCGCAGTTCGGTGCCGGCTGCCGGGTCCACGACCCGTACGTCCGCGCCGCGCGCCCACAGCCGGGAGGTGATGTCGAGGGCGGGGGAGTCGCGCAGGTCGTCGGTGTCGGGTTTGAAGGTGATCCCGAGCACCGCCACTTTCCGGCCCGCCAGCCGTCCCGCGACCGCTTTTTCGGTGAGCGTGACGGCGTGGTCGCGGCGGCGCAGGTTGATGGCGTCCACCTCGCGCAGGAAGGTGAGGGCCTGGTCGATGCCGAGTTCCCCGGCGCGCGCCATGAAGGCTCGCAGATCCTTCGGCAGGCAACCGCCACCGAAACCAATGCCTGCCTGGAGGAACTTGCCTCCGATCCGGTCGTCGTGGCCGATGGCCTCGGCCAGTCGGGTGACGTCACCGCCGGTCGCGTCGCACAGCTCCGCCATGGCGTTGATGAAGGAGATTTTCGTCGCGAGGAAGGCGTTGGCGGCCACCTTCACCAGTTCGGCGGTGGGAAGGTTCGCCACCACCAGGGGGATGTCCTCGGCCAGCATCGGCGCGTAGCAGGCGTCGAGAATCGCCTTGGCGCGGTCCCCGGTCGAGCGGTCCTCGGGCAGCCCGTAGACGATGCGGTCGGGGTGGAGGGTGTCGGCGACGGCGTGGCCCTCGCGCAGGAACTCCGGGTTCCACGCCAGCAGCACATTTTTACCACTGGCCTCCAGCCGCTCGGCGAGCCGCTGCGCGGTGCCGACCGGAACCGTCGACTTGCCCACCACCAGCGCCGGAGTGCCGGGTCTGGGGGCAAGGTGCTCGATGATGGTGTCGATGGCTGCGTCGATCTGGCTGAGGTCCGCGCCCAACCTGCCCGACAGCTGCGGGGTGCCGACTCCGATGAAGACCAGGTCGGCGTTGGAGAGACGTCGCGGGTCGGTGGTGAAATCCACTCGACCGGATGCGACTGTCCGCGCCAGGATCTCGGGGAAACCGGGCTCGTGGAACGGGGCCTTGCCCTGCGCCAACTGGGAAACCCTGTCCTCGTCCACGTCGAGTCCCACGACGTCGTGGCCGATCTCCGCCATGCAGGCCGCGTGCACCGCCCCGAGATAGCCACAACCGATCACTGCAATCCGCATGCGCTGAAGGGTAGCGCGTGGGACCCTCCCGGCTTCCGGGGGAGCCGGGGACGCGAGGAACGAGTGACCCGTCTCGGAGCCGTGACGAGGGGGTCCGGGGACGTGCACTGTAGGAGCGGGAGCGACCTCTCAGACCATCTCGAGGGTGGCGGGATCGGGGCCGATGCGGTTGCCCGCGTTGAGCGCGTCGATGGCCGCCCGGTCCTCTGCCGAGAGTTTCATCCCGAGGGCCGCGAAGTTCGATTCGATCCGTTCGGGGGTCTTCGACTTCGGGATCACGACGAAACCGCGGTCCAGGTGCCAGCGGATGATGACCTGCGCCGGGGTGGCGCCGAGCCGTTCGGCGATGCGGACGACGACGGGATGCTCCAGGTCGGCGGCCTGCCCCAGCGGCGACCAGCTCTCCACGACGACCCGCAGGTCCGAGCAGTGATTGATCAGATCGTCGGGCTGGAAGGTGGGGTGCAGTTCGATCTGGTTCACGACCGGGGTGATGCCGGTCTCGTCGACGATGGTGTCAAGATGCTCGGGCAGGAAGTTGCACACCCCGATGGAACGGACCAGGCCTTCGGAACGGAAGTCGATGAGCTGCTCCCAGCTTTCCACGTACGTTCCGCGTGCGGGGCAGGGCCAGTGGATCAGGTACAGATCGACGTGGTCGAGGCCGAGTTTCTCGAGGCTCTTTTCCAGAGCGGGCCGGGCGGAGTCGCGGCCCTGGGCCTTGTTCCACAGTTTCGTGGTGACGAAGATCTCGTCACGCGGCAGCGAGGATGCAGCTATCGCGCGTCCCACACCCACCTCGTTGCGGTAGATCGCAGCGGTGTCGATGTGCCTGTACCCCGCTTCCAGGGCGTGGCTGACGGCGGCGGTGGCCTCGTCGTCGGTCATCTGCCAGACTCCCAGGCCGAGCTGGGGGATGGACTGGCCGTCGTTCAGTGTGGTGAGCGGAGCACTTGTCATGACCCCCATTGAACACCCTGATGGAAAGGAGCATCACCATCCTCGGCGAAGGGTGAGAGAATGTCCCTCATGCAATCGCTGCCTGCCCTGCTCGATGCCCGTCTGCGCGCCGTCACGGGGGTGGATCCGGAGATGCGGCCGGCCACGAAACCCCAGTTCGGGCACTTCCAGTCCAACGTGGCGCTGCGCCTCGCGAAGGAGCAGAAACGACCTCCCCGCGAGGTCGCGGCGGACATAGTCTCAAAGCTTGACATCTCCGACCTGTGTGAGCCCCTGGAGATCGCCGGGCCGGGGTTCATCAACTTCCGCATCCGTGCCGACGTTCTCGCCCAAGCTGCCACCGCGGTGCTCGAGGATCCGCATCACGGGCTGAGCCGCACCTCGCATCCGCAGCGGGTCGTCATCGACTACTCGGCGCCCAACGTCGCCAAGCAGATGCACGTCGGGCACCTGCGCACCACCATCATCGGCGACTGCTTCAACCGCATCCTCACCGCCCTCGGACACGAGGTGATCCCGCAGAACCACATCGGTGACTGGGGCACCCAGTTCGGGATGCTGGTCGAACACATCCTCGAGGCAGGAATCGACGTCACCGCACTCGACCTCGCCGGCGCTGAGCAGCTCTACAAGGACTCCAAGAAACACTTCGACGAGGACCCCGACTTCGCCACCCGCGCCCGCGCGCGTGTGGTGAAACTGCAGGGCGGCGACGAGGAGACCCTGGCGATCTGGCGGCAGCTGATCGCGGTCTCCCTCGCCGGGTTCAACGCCGCCTATCAACGCCTCGGGGTGTTGCTGACCGACGCGGACCTGGCGGGCGAGTCGACCTACAACGACGCCTTGCCGGAGGTGGCCGCCGACCTGGCTGAGCGCGGCGTCGCCGTCGTCGATGACGGGGCGCTGGTGCTATGGGTCGACGGTTTCGATGCGCCGCTGATCATCCGCAAATCGGATGGCGGCTACGGCTACGACACCACCGACATGGCAGCCATCCGGCACCGGGTCCGCGAGTTGAAGGCCGACCGGATCATCTACGTCACTGATGTGCGCCAGTCGCAGCATTTCCAGGAACTCTTCGAGGCCGCCCGGAAGGCCGGCTACCTGCCCGACGACGTCGAGGCCCAGCACGTCGGCTACGGCATGGTACTCGGTCCCGATTCGCGTCCGTTCAAGACCCGCGACGGCGGAACGGTGTCGCTGACGAGCCTGCTCGACCTGGCGGAGCAGGAGGCCTCACCAGAGATCGCCCTGGCGGCCATCAAGTACGCCGACCTGTCGGGCGCGATCCACAAGGACTACGTTTTCGACGCCGAACGGATGGTGCAGACCACCGGCGACACCGGGCCGTACCTGCAGTACGCGCACGCCCGGATCTGCCAGATCCTGCGCAGGGCCGAGGCCGAGAACATCGGCTGGGGGGCGGTCGTGGTGCTGGAGGATCCTGCCGAGCACACCCTCGCGCTGGTGTTGAGCCGCTTCGGTGAGGTCGTCGACGAGGTGGCCCAGGCCCTGACCCCCCACAAGCTGTGCGGGTATCTCTACGAACTGGCCGGGGCTTTCTCGGCCTTCTACGAGGCCTGTCCGGTGCTGCGTTCCGAGGGAGAGGTGCGATCCTCGCGCTTGGCGTTGGCGGCTGCCACCCGCGAAGTCCTCGCCCAGGGCCTCCACCTCCTCGGAATCGAGGCCCCCGAGCGCATGTGAGGCCCCTCCGCACAGCTGGTTGAGTCGGGCTGCTCGTGGCCCGAATCCACCGGCTCGTGGTGTGAAGCCCCGTGGGTTTCGTGACTGTTTTTCTCCGACCGCTGGTCGCGGTGGATCGGCCTTTCGGCCCGGTTCTGAGGGATGACTCCTACTGTGGTCCCATCCGGGGTGGGGGCGTCGGCCTGATGGTGGTTCCCGGTGGGTCGATGCGCCCTGATTTTTCGGGTTTTCCGACCCAAGACCTGGGTTGTAGAAGACAATTCGGCAAGGGCTTTTCCTTTCCTGCCGGATATCTGGAGCGGTGCTAGGCTCCCAGCCAGATCGTGAGCGATTCCAAACCACCGGGATGACCGGATCAGTGGGTCCGACGGGAAACTCCCCGGCTTCGTGTCGGGAAGCGAATACACCCGAGGAGATCCGGAGTCACACATCCGACGAATGGTCGCGGAGGAAAAGCATGCGGATCTGGAATCTAATGGAGCCGACCTGTGCGGCTGATGGCGGTCGTGCGCTCAGGACGTTCTGAGCGCACGACCCGAGGAGTGAGCGAGAGAGAAAAGAATATGCGGGCCCTGACCTGTGCGTGGCGCTTCGTGGTGCGCAAAAAACTGAAGACATTGATAATGTTCGGAATTCTGCTGTGTTTGTCGACGGTCATGCTGAGCATGGTCGCGGTGAAAGGCTCGACGGACGCGGCGGCGTCGCAGGTCGGTCAGCAGCTGAAGGCCGGTTTCACCCTCGAGAACAACCGGAAGAACAATCCCGGTACTCCCCGGGGCGGTGGTGTCGTCAAGGAAACCGACATCGACGCCGTCAAGGGCGTGTCCGGGGTGAGTGATCACCTCCGTCGCATGTCGTTGACCGCCGACCTGGTGGGGGCGAAGCCGCTGAAACTGCCCAATTCCCAGCGCGACTACGACGCCCAGAAGGAAAAACTATTCGGGAACCTGGTGGGCGGCTACGGGGAGAACAACACCGAACTGGACGTGAACTTCCGTTCCGGCAGCCTGAAACTGAGCCAGGGACGACACATCAACGAATCCGACGTCAACAAGGCAATCATTCACGAGGATCTCGCCAAGGCGAATGGCTTGAAGATCGGCGACAAACTCAAGCTGAAGGCGAACCCGGAGGACGCCGACAACGTGAAAAAATCCACCGAGGAGGTGGAGGTTGAGATCGTCGGTCTCTTCTCGGGGGAGAACATCAAACCCGCTCAGACTCGCGTCGAGCTGGTGCAGAACTCCGTCTACACCGACGTGACCACCACGAAACAGCTCGCCAAGTTCGAGAAGGGTGAGGAGATCTACACGGACGCCACCTTCTTTGTGGAATCCGCCAACACACTCGACGATGTGATGAAACAGGCCGGTCAGTTGGGGGTCGATTGGAAGAACTTCCAGCTCACCAAGACCAACCAGATCCTCGCCGGCGTCACCGGCACGGTGAAGAGCATCTACAAACTCGTCGACACGATGGTCGTGGCCACGGTCATCTTCGGCGTGGTGGTGATCTCCCTGGTGCTGTGGCTGTGGGCCCGGGAAAGGCGACGCGAAACCGGCATCCTGCTGGCGGTGGGCACGTCCAAACCCGGAATCGTGGCCCAGCACATCCTGGAGCTCGTGCTGATAGCGATCCCGGCTTTCGGTGCGGCGTGGTTCGCGGCCCAGGGGGCGGCCCAGTTCATCGGCAATCAGCTGGTTTCCCAGGCAGCGAAGGCGACGTCGAAGGAGATGGCCTCGCAGCTCGGTGGCAGCGGCCTCGGCTCCGACAACGAATCGGCCCTGTCCGGCAAGACCCTCGACCACGTCCAGGTGATGCTGGACACCGGACAGTGGGCCCTGGTGTGTGGAATTTCCTTGGCCCTGGTGTGTGTCGCGGTGCTGATCGCTTCCATCCCGACGCTGCGCGCCAAGCCCAAGGCCCTGCTCACCCAGCTGTCCTGAGGTGGCTGCGATGTCATTGGTGAAACGCGCCTGGCTGTCGGTCAGCAGACGTATCGGAAAGAGCGTGGTGCTGCTGCTCATCATGACGGTGATCTTCACTGCCTTGGTGGCGGAGGCCAGCGTCCGCGGCTCCATGCAGGCCCTCCGGGAGAGCGTCAGCCGTGGGGTGCCAGCCGGGTTCGTGGTTCATCCCGGAACCGGGGAACTGAGCCTCACCGACGCACAATCCGTCAGCGGGGTGCAGGGGGTCACCGGCCACAACTACGTCCGAGCTCTCACCGCCACGCCGTCGGCCCTCACACTCGTCGAGATGCCCGCCAGCGGGGTGGAGCTCTCCGGTGATGTGGCACCCGAGGCGGGCGTCACGGGAGTGACCCGCAGCGACCTGATCCAGGGTTTCGCCGCCAAGCAGTACACCCTCGTCGAGGGACGCCACATCGCAGAGGGCGACCAGAACTCGGCGATCATGCATCAGGAACTGGCGGCGAAGAACGGCCTGAAGGTGGGGGACCGGGTCACGCTGAACCGTGACGGAAAATCCGTGACGGTGACCATCGTCGGCCTGTTCACCGGGACCAGTGGGAAGGCGTCGCTGCCCTCGGAGATGGCGGAGAACACCTTCTACACCGACCTGGCCTCCAGCGGGGAACTCGCTGCCGGGCAGGGACTCACCGAGGCCCAGTACCTGGTCGCGAGTGCCGACGAGCTGGGAGCGACGATCGCCCGGGTCAAGGCACTGTCGCTGCCCTGGGACACCTTCCAGGTGGAGGACAACGCCAAAACCTTCGCGGGGGTGCTCTCCGGGATCGCCACCGTCGAGGGGTTGCTCAACCTGATGCTGGCGGGGGTGAGCCTCGCGAGCGTCGCGATCCTGGTGTTCGTGCTGGTGTTCTGGGTGCGGGGCCGGGTGCACGAGATCGGGATCCTGCTGTCGGTGGGTACGGCCAAGAAGAGCCTGCTCGCGCAGTTCCTGATCGAACTGACCACGATCGCGCTCGCCGCGGGTGGCCTGGCGGCCCTCGCCTCCGGGCAGGTTTCCCGCATCCTCGGCGACTTCGTCGTCGGGCAGGCAGCGGGCACGGGCGACGGCCAGGCCGGCGTCAACGTCCCGCCCCCCAGCTTCGCTGCCGCCTCGGCGCTCGACCTCGGACGCGCCTGGCTGCTCGGCTACGCCGTCGTCCTGGTGTCGGCGGTGGTCGCAATGATCCCAATGCTGCGGCTCACGCCGAAGCAGATTCTCTCCACGATGAGTTAGGAAATCACAGATGAGCGTTCTTGCGCTGGAAAAGGTCAACTACGCCTACGAGAAAATGGCGCGAAAACTCCTTGAAAACGTCACCCTCGAATTCGAGGAGGGAAAGTTCTACGCGATTCTTGGTGGTTCCGGGGCGGGCAAGTCGACGCTGCTCGGATTGCTCGCCGGGCTGGATGTTCCCACCAGTGGAAAGATCCTCTGCAACGGAAAGGACATCTCGGAGGAGGGACTTCCCAAACACCGCAAACGCAACGTGTCGCTGGTGTTCCAAAACTACAACCTGATCGACTACCTGACCCCGCTGGAAAACCTTCGCCTGGTGAATCACCGGGCAGATGCCCGGGTGTTGGAGAAGATGGGGTTGGAGAAGGAAGAAATCAATCGTAACGTCATGAAACTCTCGGGCGGGCAGCAGCAGCGGGTCGCGATCGGTCGGGCACTGGTCTCCGACGCCCCCGTGATCCTCGCCGACGAACCGACGGGCAACCTCGACGAGGACACCGCCAGCGACATCATCGACATCCTCAAGACCGCCGCACACGACAAAGGCAAGTGCGTCATCGTCGTCACGCACAGCAAACAGGTGGCCAAGGCCGCCGACGTCGTGCTGCGGCTCAGGAACCGGAAGCTCGTGGCCTGAGCGTGAAGGGTTCCGTGGTGGCTCTCGGCATCGTCCGACCACGGAACCCTTCCGATCCCTCGGATCTGGCGCCGTTGCGACAAGACCACGAGCAACCGGAAGCGGCCGGGATCCCTCTGCCAGGATCCCGGCCGCCCCCTTCGGCGCATGTCAGAGTGACAACGGGGTCACGGCTCCCGAAACAACCGTCGCGGTGCCCTTCGCGCCCAGGGCGAGTTCCTGGGCCCGGGGATCGGCGAACACCAGCAGTGATCCCACGGGGGCGCCGTCGTCGACGAAGACCTCCACGCTGGAGTGATCGACGTAGACGTGCAGTCGCACCGTGCCGTCGACGGGACGGTAGGCGACCTCACGTCGCAGGGCGAACTGTGCCGTCCCGCCGTCGCGTCCCGGCACTGTTTCCAGCCCGCCGGCGGTGCGGTCGAGGTAGAAGATGCCTTCGGTGGGCATGACACCCACCCGAACTTCCTGGAGGGTGCCGTCGACCTGGCCGCGGCACAGGCTCAGCCACGCATCGCTGGCCTTGGAGACGTCCAGCGTCAGATCCAGTTCGACGACCCGGCTCGTCCCCAGCCCGGTGGTCGTGTCCGTGGCTGACAGCCCGCCGATGTCCGTCGCCCGGCCTCGCAGCGTATCCAGTTCCTTCACCGGTTGCTGCCGCAGGATTCGTACCCCGTCCCGGGTGGTCAGCGTCAGTTCGCGGGGAATGCTCATCTGGTTTTTCCAACCTTCGGTGGGCATCGAGTAGGGGTAGGCCCAGTTGCCCATCCACCCCAGCCAGATGCGGCGCCCCTCGACCTTTTCGAAGGTCTGGGCGGCGTAGAAGTCTTGACCGGCGTCGGTGAAACGGATCCGGTCGTCCTCGGGGAAAAACGTGGAGCCGTCGAAATCACCGATGAAGTACTGGGCGGTCGAACCGTGGGTTTCGTTGTTGTCGCCGATTGACAGTGTCAGTACCCAGCGGGTTTGGCCGGTGGAGACGTCGTCGAGGGGGAACAGGTCGGGGCATTCCCACACCGCGGCGTGGGAACCTTTTCCCTCCCCGAAGTCGCTGGCGTGCGTCCAGGACCGCAGGTCACCGGAACGGTATATGGCGATGCGGTCGCCGAGGGAGACCACCATCACCCACGACCTGGTTGGTTCGTGCCAGAAAACCTTCGGGTCGCGGAAGTCCTTGCGGCCCTCGTTGGGGATGACGGGGTTGCCGTCGTGGCGTTTCCAGGAGCGACCGCGATCGGTGCTGTACGCCAAGGACTGCGCCTCCCCACCTTCGGTGGAGGTGTAGATCGCGACCATTCCGCCGCCCGGAACCAGGCCGGAGGTGTTGGCGCCGTCGTCGACGCAGCTGCCGGACATCGCCAGGCCGAGGGTGTCGTGTTCGAGGGCGGTGCCCAGACGTTCCCAGTGCGCCATGTCGGGGCTGACGGCGTGCGCCCAGGTGCCGTCCTGCTGGTGGAACAGGTGGTATTCGCCCTGGTGGAAGATCAAGCCGTTGGGGTCGGCCAGGTTCCCGCTGGCGGGGGTGTAGTGGTACACCGGTCGGAAGGGATCGGTCTTGGCCGTGGCCTCCGAGGGGATGTGGGACGTGGGGGTCGGTGAGAGGGGGCCGGATGCGCTGGGGGTGGACGATGGCGGCGAGGCCGTGGCGACGTCCTGGCTTTGGGCGCCGAGAACGAGCGCCCCGGCTGTTGAACCGACACCGAACAGCAGGGCGCGACGACCGTACTTTCCACTGATCATGTCCCAATGTCTACTCCACCACCGGTTCATCGAGTCCGGAAGCTGGGCGCACCGGGCCGTGACGAGCACGTGGCCTGTGTCGACACCATGCCGTGGCAGGTCGTTTCAGGCGGCGAGTTGTCGCAGCGTCGACAGCACGGAGGCGCCGTAGCCGCCGCCGAACAGGATGGCGTGCACCAGCAGCGGGGTCAGGTGGTGCCAGGGAATTCTCTCCTGCCAGCCGTCGGCCAGCGGGTGGGTTTCGTTGTAGGAGGCGAACGCCTCCGCGCCGAAGCCGCCGAACAGCGCCATCATCGCCAGGTCGAACTCGCGATGTGCGTAGTGCGCGGCTGGGTCGATGAGCCAGTTGACGCCCGTGACGTCCACCAGGCGGTTGCCCGCCCAGAGGTCGCCGTGCACCAGCGACGGGGGCTCGGGCGGCCCGCACAGCTCGTCGACACGGAGGGAGAGGACGTCGAGCAGCCGCAGGGCCTCGGCGGGCACCCGTTTCTCCGCGACGGCCCGTCGGGTCAGCGGCAGCACCCGGCGTTCCAGGTAGAACTCGGACCACGACGACGCCGGGGTCAGATCCACCTCGACGGACCCCAGATATCCCGACGTGTCGCCGTCGAGGCCACCGAAGTGGGGCGCGGGCAGGCTGTGCAGCCGGGCCAAGCCGACGCCCAGCGCCGTTTCGGTGGCGGGACCGCGACCACCTTCGTCGATCCATTCGAGCACCAACCCGCGGGGCGAGGCGGCCAACACCTCGGGAACCCGCAGCTCCGGCGGTGCGGCCTCCCGCAGCGCCCGCAGGCCGCGCGCCTCGCGTTCGAACAGCATCCGGGTGGGGGAGGGGTGCGTCTTCAGGAACACCGGCCCGGAGGGGGTATCGAGCCGGTAGGCCCGTGCAATGTCCCCGCCACGGACCGGGGTGACGCGGATCACGTCGAGGTCGGCGATCAGCTCTTCGGGTAGCGACATGTCCCCAAGCTACCGGCGCCGATCCGGTGGTCGACAAGCGGACCCGACCATGGTTCCTGGGGGATCCGGTGCGGCTTTCCGTCGACTTCCGCTCGCGCGACGTCCTGATGGTCGACGTGCAAGGATGGGGGCACCATCATGACATCACACCAACTCAACCGCCGGTTGTCGGCGTTTATGCCTTTCGTCGTTCCGCTGGCGATCGTCGTCGCGGTGCTCTTTCCCGAACAGCTCGGGGTTCTGCTGCCCGCCATCGCGCCGGTTTTCTTCGTCATCGTTTTCGCCGGTTCCTCGACGCTGCGGGCCAGGAGCATCGTCGAGACGTTGCGTCATCCGCTGCCGCTGCTCCTGATTCTTGGGATTCTTCACGTCGTGATGCCGGTCGTCGCGTGGGCGGTGGCCCGGCTGGGGTTCGCGGGCAGCCCCGACATCGCAGCGGGCATGGTCTTGGAGTTCCTCGTGCCGACGGCGAGCGCGGGTTTCGCGTGGATCGCGATCTGTGGCGGCAATCTGACGCTTGGGCTTGTCGCCGTGTTCGTGGATGCGGTGCTGACTCCCGTCCTGCTGCCTTTCGGGGTGGAATTCCTGACCGGTGCCCACGTCTCCGTGGATTCTGGGGAGCTGATGCGCAGCATGGTGGTGATGGTGCTGGCGCCGTCGGTGCTGGCGGTCGCATTCAATGAGGCGACGGGTGGCAGGGTGAGTGGGAGGGTCATTCCGTGGCTGCAGATGGTGGTGAAGTGCGGGATCGTCGTGGTGATCTTGGCTTCCTCTACACGTATCGCGCCGATCGTGTGGACCCTCGATCCGATGCTCCTGGTGATCACCGGTGTCATGTTCCTGATCTCCTTGGTCGGGTACGGTTTCGGCTGGCTGGCGGCGCGCCTGACGGGGCAGGGCAGGGCGGTCACGGTGGCGATGATCTACGGGTCGGGGATGCGCAACATCAACGCCGGCGCGGTGATCGCCGCGGCCTTCTTCCCCGCGGCGACGATGTTTCCCGTCATCATCTCCACCCTGTTCCAACAGGTCACGGCGGCGCTGATCTCCTTGGCGATCCAGCGACGCCTACCCGAGGCCACCCCCGGCGATGTGTGAGCGTGGTGACGAGCAGCACCCGCCGTGGTGATCGTCGTGCCCCGTGGGGTCCGGCGCCGTGTGCGGTGGACGCGGAACGGCCCGCCCGGCTGGTTCGGTTCATCCGGGAGCGCCTGGCCCCGTTCCCCGATGGGACAGGGTTGTGTACAGAGGAACTGCCACGTTGCGCACCACGCGGTCGAGGAAATCGTCGCTGACGTCGCGTTGGAGCAGTTCGGAGCGCAGCAGGCCGACCGGGGCGAGCACCGCCTCCTCGGGGATGTGTGCCGGTCCCAGCTCGCCGCGGTCTCGGGCCGCCGCGATGGACTGCTATAGGTTTTGTGGACGGTAGTGAAAAACTTGGATTATGGTTTAGGCTGCCGTCTTGGGTTTCCCCCAGTCCTGATGGACTTCGTTCGGGGTGCGGTACCCGAGCGAGGAATGAAGCCTGGTCTGATTGTAACAGAGTTCAATCCATGATGTCACCTCTTTGATTGCTTTTCTTCTGGTGTGGTAGATCCTGCTGGTTGACGAGTTCTTTCCTGCGCGGGTGGCGTTGAATGATATCTACTGCTGCGTTGTCGTAGCACACGCCGGTTCTTCCTACCGATGCGAGGAGGCCATACTTGTTCATGGTGGCGGTGTAGTCAGCGGACGTGTACTGCGATCCCTAGACTCGACATGAAAAATCGTCACACCCTTGATGGGCTGGCAGTTCCGAGCCGCAAATTTTGCAGAGCTTTTTGGACCAATTCGGTTCGCATGTGTTCCGCCATGGCGTAGCCAACAATTCTTTTCGAGTAGCAGTCCATGAGGCTTATTCATAGGGGTGTTTTGGTTTCCCCAACTAACGCTTTATCCTGAGGGGGACATGAGGGCGGCTTGCCCGATCTGAGACAATCAAAGTGTCCTACCACAAAGACTCTCAGATGAAAGACAAGCCGCTGCCATGAATGTTACCACGATCCTTGAGCGTGATCAGATCCTTGACCTGTGCGAACTGATCCACACTTCCCGTTCCGGAAACCTTCCCTCAGCAGGGTCCCGTGTCCTGGGGTTGTTCCGCTGTATACAGGTCACTGTGTTGACGCTCAGACATAATCTCACCCAGGAATTGCTGGCCGACATCCACACAGTTTCCCAAGCCACCATCTCACGAGTGGTGGCGGTCTACACTCCCCTGATCGCCGAAGCCCTCCAGAACTGGGTGCCCAGTGTGGGGGACCTCGACCCGGACCGTCAGTACATCATCGACGGTACTCTGGCGCCCTGCTGGTCATGGTCGAAGCGTCCCGAACTGTACTCAGGCAAACACCACACCACGGGAGTGAACCTGCAGGTGGCCTGCACCCTAGCCGGGCACCTCGCCTGGATCTCCCCACCCCTGCCGGGTAGCATGCATGATGCGAAGGCCATCAAGGAATCCGGATTCCTCACAACCCTCAATGGTCAAAGTCATATCGGAGACAAAGGCTACATCGGATTGGGAATGATCACCCCCGCCCGGAAACCCGCTCATGGTGAACTCACCGACAGCGACAGGAGAAACAACACGACCATCAACCGTGTCCGCTACCTCATCGAACGTGTCATCGCGAACATCAAAACATGGCGTGTTCTACACACCGATTACCGCCGCCCCTACAACACCTTCGAAACCACAATACAAGCCGTCACCGGACTCATCTTCACCTACACCCCATGAATAAGCCTCCATCACGGTCGCCAGGTACACGAATCCTTCCCGGGTGAGAAGCATATGGGTGATGGTCGCCCACCAGTTTCTGGGTCGGAGCATCTGCTGTGAAGTTCCTTTCGATCAGGTCGGGGCGACCTGCCAGGTCGGCGGCAGGCACGGTGGTGCGGGCCTTGGGGCGGGGCTGACACGCCACCAGGCCCTCCT
>ERZ773075.119-NODE-119-length-67670-cov-14.6654_pt1 | contig 67670 bp, 50 predicted proteins | sample MGYA00580614_ERZ773075 | MGnify/ENA primary metagenome ERZ773075 (study PRJEB29015, sample SAMEA2738021) | human oral metagenome | biome: human oral; feature: human-associated habitat; material: dental | place: China | collected 2043 ...
TGTCGTCGCCGACGGTCTCGACCTTGTAGCCGGGGATCGTGGGCTGGAGCATGGCCAGGTTGGTCTTGCCGCAGGCGCTGGGGAACGCGGCGGTGACGTGGAACTGCTGGCCGGTGGACTCGCGGGTCAGGCGCAGGATCAGCATGTGCTCGGCCATCCAGCCGTCACGGCGGGCCATGGTCGAGGCGATGCGCAGCGCGAAGCACTTCTTGCCCAGCAGGGCGTTGCCGCCGTAGCCCGAGCCGAAGGACCAGATCTCGTTGGTCTCCGGGAAGTGGGTGATGTACTTCTCATCGTTGCAGGGCCACGTGGTGTCCTCCTGGCCCTCTGCCAGGGGCATGCCGACCGAGTGCACGGCGGGGACCCACGGCTTGCCCGCAGCGATCAGGTCCATCGCCGCCGTGCCCATCCGCGTCATGATGCGCATGTTGCACACGACGTAGGGGGAGTCGGTGATCTCGATGCCCAGCTGCGAGATCGGGCCGCCCAGGGGGCCCATGGAGAAGGGGATCACGTACATCGTGCGGCCCTTCATGGCGCCCGTGAACTTCTCCTTCAGGGTGGCCTTCATCTCCGTGGGATCCGCCCAGTGGTTGGTCGGGCCGGCGTCCTCCTCCTTCTCGCAGCAGATGAAGGTGCGGGACTCAACACGGGCGACGTCCGAGGGCAGGGACCGAGCGAGGAAGGAGTTGGGGCGCTTCTCCTCGTTGAGCTTCGTGAACACGCCGCTCTCCACCATCTGCGCGGTGAGGCGGTCCCACTCCTCCTGCGAGCCGTCAGTGAACTCGACAGCGTCCGGGGTCGTCAGCTCGGCGATCTTCGCGACCCACTCGAGCACGTCTTCGGGAGTGTTGGACGGGGCCGCCGCGCGCACGTCCTGTTCAGTCACGGACATTTTGCCTCCTGGGCATTCAGTTTCCGAGGCCGCCTCTCGCGCCCTCGTCGTACAGGGTCAATCATGCCGGACCAGGAGCGCCGAAATGCGGGCGCTTGGTCCCGGTCAACAGCTGATTCTAACGGATCCCGCCCCCTCGTGTGGTGGAGAACACCCGGCCCTGCGGCCCCCCGCCCGCCCCTGAAGTTGAATAACGGTCCCGCCTTAGCGGACGATTGGTGTGGGACGCAACACCGCGCTCCGCCACCAGACACAGACCGGAGGAACAACGTGGGAATCCGCAGCAAGCCCCAGGGCCCCGACTTCTTTGAGTACTTCAGCCAGCAGGCCAACCACCTCGTCGAAGGCGTCGAGCTCCTCACGCAGATCTACGCCGCCTCCCCGGAGGAGAGGGTCGCGCTGCGCGACCAGCTCCACGCCGTCGAGCACCGCGGCGACGAACTGAACCACGAGATCATCCAGCGCGTCAATTCCTCGTTCATCACCCCCTTCGACCGCGAGGACCTGCAGTCCCTGGCCTCCCACCTGGACGACTGCCTGGACTTCATCGACGAGGCCGGGGACCTGCTGGTCGTCTACGGGATCGCCGACATCCCCTCCTCCCTGGACTCCCTGCTGGACGCGCAGATCGACGTCATCAAGAACTGCGCGGACCTCACCGCCGAGAACATGCCCAAGCTCAAGTCGCCCGTGGACATGCGCGACTACTGGATCGAGATCAACCGCCTCGAGAACGAGGGCGACCTGGCCTACCGCCGCACGCTCACGGCCCTCTTCGACTCCGGCCTGGACGCGGTCACGATCATCAAGCTCAAGGACATCGTCCAGGGCCTCGAATCCTGCGCCGACGCGTTCGAGGAGCTGGCCAACGTCATCGAGTCCCTCGCGCTGAAGGAATCCTGAGCCGTGGATCTCAACCTGATCCTCGTCTGCGTCGTCATCGCCGTCGCGCTGTTCTTCAGCTACACCAACGGCTTCCACGACGCCGCGAACGCGATCGCAACCTCGGTGTCCACGCGCGCCTGGACGCCGCGGGCCGCCCTGCTGATGGCGGCGGCCATGAACGTCATAGGCGCCATGATGGGCACCGCCGTCGCCAAGACGGTCGGCCAGGGCATCATCTCGATCAGCCGCTACGCCGAATCGACACAGGCGGAGATGCAGCACAAGGGCCTGGTCATCATCCTCGCCGCGCTTCTGGGCGCCTGCGTCTGGAACCTGATCACGTGGTGGTTCGGCCTACCCTCCTCCTCGTCCCACGCCCTCATCGGCGGCCTCGTCGGCGCCGGCATCGTGAGCAGCACGGCGGTCCACTGGCAGGGCATCCTCGACCACGTCATCATCCCGATGTTCGCCTCCCCGATCATCGGCTTCGTCGTCGGCTACTTCGTCATGCACTGCGTCCTGCGGCTGCTGCGCAACGCGCAGTACCACCGCACGATGCGCCGCTTCCGCGCCGCGCAGCGCTTCTCGTCGGCGGCCATGGCCCTGGGCCACGGCATCCAGGACGCGCAGAAGACGATGGGCATCATCATCATGGCGCTGGTGGCCGGGGGCTACGGCGAGACCCACCAGATCTACGACCCGGTGACGGGCGACATGACGGTGCCCATGTGGGTCAAGATCTCCGGCGCCCTGGCGATCTCACTGGGCACGATGGCCGGGGGCGGGCGCATCATGCGCACGATCGGCCGCAAGATCATCGACCTGGATCCGGCGCGCGGCTTCACCGCCGAAGCCGTGTCCTCCTCGATCCTGTACCTGTGCTCCTATGTCGTCCACGCCCCAATTTCTACCACCCAGGTGGTTTCCACCGCTATCATGGGCGTCGGCTGCACGAGGAGGTTCTCCGCGGTCCGATGGGGCGTGGCGGGGAACATCGTGGTCGCATGGTTCCTGACCCTCCCCGCCGCCGCGGCAGTCTCGGCAGTCCTGTACTGGGTCGCCGCCTGGATCGTAGGAGTTTGAAAATGCCCGTCACCACCCCCGCCCTTCAAGGCAACCGCCGCCCCTTCAGGGCGCCCCTGCGCGGGCTCGCCGCATGCGCCGCCGCGGCCTCCCTCAGCGCCATGGCGCTGGCGGGTTGCTCGACCTCGTCCGTGATGCACATGAGCATTGGCCAGTGCATCCAGGAGCCAGAGGGCGACCAGGTCTCCACCGTCGAGACAGTCGACTGCTCCAAGCCGCACGACGCCGAAGTGTTCTTCCTCCACAAGGTCGAGGGCAACGACTACCCGGGGCAGGACTCGCTCGGCTCAACGGCCGAACAGGTCTGCGTCGCGGCCTTCCAGGGGTACGTCGGCAAGAGTTACGAGGAGAGCTCGCTCGACGTCACCTGGTTCGTCCCCACCACGAAGTCGTGGTCGCAGAACGACCATGAGATCGTCTGCATGATCACCGACATGCAGGGCGGCAAGCTCAGCCAGTCCGTGAAGAACTCCGGCCTGTGAGCCTGAGGGCTTGCCGTGGGGCCCGGCGCGCAATGCACCGGGCCCCACGGCTCCCTCCAACGGCTCCGTCCAGCGGTCAGCCGCCCGCACCGGCCCCTCTCAGCCCCGCACCGGCCCCTCTCAGCCCCGCACCGGTCCCTCTCAGCCCCGCACCGGTCCCTCTCAGCGGGGGCCCGCAGGGCGCTTCGACCGGTTGTGGGCACGAGGGCGCCCCTCCCCCGGCCCTTCCGCCGGAACCGCAGCGCGCTTCGTGCGCAGGGCGTGGCACTCGACGGCAATGACGGCGTGCCCGCCGTCGTGGTGGGCAACGTGGGCGACGACGACCTGGGCGCGGTCGAGGCCCTGCGGGAGCGTTCCCTGCGCGTTCGGCCCCATCGCCCCGCGGAGGGCTCCGATGCCCCGCTCCACCGCCTCGCCGGGGGCGCACAGCAGCGACGCCCCCCGCCTCCGTCCGAGCAGCGAGCGCACGAGGGCGCCCGCCCAATCGGAGCCGGTGGACGCGCCCGCGTCCCGTTGAACGGAACCGGAAGCAGAAGCGCCCTGCGGGTCCGCGCCCCCTCCCTCCGCGCGCTGCGGGGACCGCGGGTCGTCCGCTGCTGCGGCCAGTTGTGCCGGAGGACCGGTCGCGCGGCGCCGTCCCGGAGGGACGAGGCCACTGGCCGCGGCAACTGCCGCGGGGCCGTGCCGCTCCTCCTCCGTCCGCGCGGCCTCCGCTCCCGCGGCCGCCCCGTGGGGAGGCCCCACTGCCGTGGAGGGCCCACGGGGCGCCTCCCCCTCCGCGACGAGCACCTGCCCGCCCCCGGCCGCTGCCCAGGGCGCCAGTGTCCTGCGCGCGCGGTCGGCGCGGGCGGCGTAGGCCCGGTCGACACCGAAGGCGCTCATGAGTTCGACGAGGTCGAAGGCGCGGCGCACGCCGAGGCGGCTCAGCATCCCCTCGCCACTCGTGGCGGGCTCCCCGCCCGCAGCTGGACGAACAAGGGCAGCCCCGGGGGCAGCGGCGCCCGCCCCGGAGGCAGCGGCGGACGCGCCGGGGGGAACGAGGGCCTCCTCGTCCGTATTCGCGCGCACCAGTGCTGCGGTGCCCTGGGCCGTGCCCCCCCGCCCTGGCGCGCCGGGGCCGGCGGCGTCCCCGGGCCTGACGAGCGCGACCGCGGTAGTGAGCAGAGTGCCCGCACGGGCGTGGGAGGCGAGCTCGGACAGCAGGCGCCGGTCGCCCCTGCGGGTGAGCATCGCCTCGGCGGCGTCGGGCCGGGCCCACCGGATCTGGTCGATCTCGCCGCGCGGAGCGGGAACCACCGGCGCGCGCAGCCTCTCGGCGACGGATCCAGCGGGCACTGGCGCGCCGACCCAGTAGTGGACTTCCTTGGTGTGCCCCGAGCCGAGGCGGTACCTCTGTGTGGCCAGTGGGACGCCCAGGATGACGGCGATCCCCGTCTCCTCCTCCACCTCGCGCACGGCGGCGACGACGATGGGCTCCCCCGGCTCTGCCTTGCCCTTGGGCCACGACCAGTCCCGGTACCGTGGCCGATGGACCATGAGGACCTCGATGTCAGCCGGATCGACCGCCTCGCCGACGACGCCCACCCGCCCGGGGTCCGCGAAGCGCCAGACGAGCGCCCCCGCGGAGCGCACAAGCTTCTGGGGCCTGGGGGAAGGGGTGGGAGTCACCTCTCAAGGGTAGCGGCCCGCGTCGGGCACCGCCGGACCGGTGGCCGGGGTTTCGCACCCCCGCCCCATGCGCCGCGCGCCCCGTGCGTTGCGCCCGCGCCCTGTGCGCTGCGCGGGCCCCAGTCCCCGGGTTGCGCACACAAGGACCCCGATTTACGAAACACCCGCCGCACACAAGGGCTTGATTCCGGCCCTTGTGTGCGATGCCGCGTTGCCTGATTCCGGCCCTTGTGTGCGACACCGAGAAGGGCGGGCGGTGACGGGCCACGCGCCGCGGCCCGCAGGCGCCGAAGGGGGAGTCTGCGCCGACGCGCGTTACTGGCACCGACGCGCGTTGTTGTCACCAGCGCGCGTTATATCCCCCTCGCGGTGTCAACGACCCCCTCGCGGTGTCGACAACGCGCGTCGGCGCCCCGCGCGCGTTCGTACCCCAGCCCTTCCGGGGGCGCACAGAAGGCGGCCTCGCGGGGCATCCGCAGCGCCTCGTCCTCCGAGGTGGCGCGCCCTAGTCGAGCCCGTCGGCGGTGCGGACCGGGCCCTTCCGCGGGCACGCCCTAGTCGAGTGCGCCGGAGGCGGCCTCGCGGGCCGCCGCGTCGAGCTCGTCGGCGGTGCGGACCAGAGCCCGGCTCCGCGTCGTGACGGCGTGGGCCAACGGGTCGTCGGGGTCGTCGATCCACGTGGCGTCGGCGGCCGCCAGGACGCGGCAGGCCCGGGCGGCCTGGGCGAAGACGAAGTCCAAGTCGTCATCGGTGAGGTCCCCCCGCAACAGGGAATCGACCTCCTCGATCACGAATGGGAGGGGTCTCACATCCACGGGGGCCTCGAGTCCGTCGATGCGGGGCGAAGCGGCCCCCGCCTCGTAACGCCGCGCGACCGCCCCCGGATCCCGGTGGTACCACTCGCTCAACAGGTAGGCGCGCCACAGCGCGCCGGGAAGCGTGAACGCGGGGCTGCGCGCCCACACGTGCGCGATGGCGTCGGCCCCGTGCCCGCGCACGTGGGCGCGCAGGCGGGCCACCGCCTCGTCGTCGAACTCGTCGTCGCCCACGCCCATGAGCGCCCACGCCGCGGTGTGCGCGACGGCGGCGGACTCGGCGGGGTCCTCGTCCCCGATGATCGCCTCGGCTCGGGAGGCGGAGAGCATCGCGGGACGCCTCGGTTTGGTCGGTTCGGCCATTTTGGCATCATCCTCTTACAATGGTGTGCGACGGGCCTATAGCTCAATGGTAGAGCAGCGGACTTTTAATCCGTAGGTTGGGGGTTCGAGTCCCCCTGGGCCTACTCGCCCGCCCCAGCCCCGTCGGCTGGGGCGGTTGCCGCACCGCGCCAGTACGAACGCGCTGCCGACGGATGGAGGTCGCCATGTCCGACGACGCGGACAGGGCCCACGGCGCCCTGGCGGGACTCGCGCTGGGAGACGCCCTTGGCATGCCGACCCAGGCGATGACCGCCGACCAGATCACGCGGACCTACGGGTGGGTGGACGCCCTGGTGCCAGCCGACGCCTCGCAGCCCTACGCGCCCGGCATGCCCGCCGGCAGCGTCACGGACGACACGGAGCAGGCGCTGCTCGTCGCCGGCCTGCTGGTGTCGGGCGGGGGCGGCATCGACCCCCGTGCCTTCTCCCGCGCCCTGCTGGACTGGGAGGACTCGATGGCGGCCCGCGGTTCCCTCGACCTGCTGGGCCCATCGACGAAGGCCGCCCTGGAACGCGTGCGGGCCGGGGAGGACCCCCTTCGCGTGGGCGGTGCGGGCACCACCAACGGCTCAGCGATGCGAGTCGCGCCCGTCGGGATCGCCTCCTCCACCCGGGATCCGCGTTTCGCCGGCACCGTGTGGGAGTCGTGCCGCGTCACCCACGCCACCGAACAGGGCTTCCACGCCGCCGCGCTCGTGGCGGCAGCGGTCTCCCTCGGCATCGACGGAGCAGGGGTTGGCAGCCCTTCGGACTCCGCCCGCGCCTCCTTGGAACGCGCCCTGGCCCTCGTGGAGGGACTCGGGCGCCGGGGGGCGTGGACGCCCCAACCGGATGTGTGCGAGCGGACCCGCTACGCGCTGCGGTTCGCGCGCGCCCGCGACCGCGCCCCCGGTACGGCCGACGACGACCGGGCGTTCGCCTCGGCGCTGCGGGCACGCGTCGGCGCCTCCGTGGAGGCCGCCCAGTCCGTCCCCGCAGCGTTCGCCATCGCGTGGCGCTACGCCGCCGATCCGTGGCGGGGCCTGTGCGTCGCCGCCAACCTCGGCGGTGACACCGACACGATCGGCGCTATCACCGGCGCCGTGCTCGGCGCCGCCCTGGGGGCCCGGTGCTGGCCCGCCCAGGAGCTGGAACGGGTGGAGGGAGTCTCCGGGCTGCGGCTGCGCGAGACCGCCGACGGTCTGCTCCGCCTGCGCGCCCACGGCTCACGACTGCCCGCCCACGGGGAGCCGGTCGCGGCACCGCAGGAGGGCAGGGTCGTCCTGCTCGGGCAGGTGGTCGTCGACCTCGCACTGCTGGCGCCGCGCGTGCCCGCTCCCGGCGGCGACGTGTTCGCAGAGGACGCGGGCATGCACGCGGGCGGGGGCTTCAACGTGCTGGCCGCTGCCCGCCGGATGGGAGCGCAGGCAGTGAGCCTGTCCGGCGTCGGGGACGGCGGATTCGCCTCGATCATCACCGCTGCGTTGGAGCGCATCGGCGCCGCCTGCGAGGGACCGCGCATCGCGGGAACGGACTCGGGGTACTGCGTGGCCATCACGGACGCCGACGGCGAGCGCACCTTCGTCTCGACCAGGGGCGCGGAGGCCCGCCTGCCGCGCGGGTCGTGGTCCGCCCACGCGGCCCGCTTGCGCAGCGGGGACGTGGTGCACGTGGACGGCTACGCGCTGGCCCACCCGGCCAACACCGCCGCGCTGCGGGAGTTCCTCTCGGCGCCCCTGCCCGCCGGGCTCCGCGCGATCGTCGACGTGTCCCCCGTCGTCGGCGACGTGGACCTCGACGACTTGCTCGCCCTGCGGGCCCTGGCCCCCCTGTGGTCCATGAACGAGCGCGAGGCGGGGATCCTCGCGGGCCGCCTCGCGCGGGCGTCCGCCGCGCCCCCGCACGGAGGCGCTCCCCAGGGGGAGGCGGCGCCACCGGCCGGGGCAGCCCCCGGGGACGCCGAGCAGCTCGCGGCCGCGCTCGCCAGCGCCCTGGGCTCCCCCGTCGTCGTGCGCTGCGGCGCCCACGGGGCGTGGTACGCCCCGGGGGAGCCAGCCGACCCCCGCTGGGCGGTCGAGCCCCCCGCCTCCGCGGACGGCCGGACCCGGAGGCAGCGCCCCCCATCAGCGGTCCTCATCCCCACCCCGCAGATCACGGCGGTCGACACGAACGGCTCCGGGGACGCGCACTCCGGGGTGCTGGCCGCCTCCCTGGCGCAGGGCGCGGACATCCTCGAAGCCCTGCGGTTGGCGAACTGCGCGGGCGCCCTCGCCGCGACCCGGGTGGGCCCGGCCACCTGCCCGTCCCGCACTGAGATCGAAGCCGCCTCCCGCGCCCTCCCCCATCATTAGGTTAGGACACATATGCCACGCAACGCGGACGCCCCTCGCGCCTCCCTGATCGGGGGCCCCCTCACCCCCGCACTCCTGCTCACGCTGGCGGCGCTCAACGCCGTGCCCCCTATGGCGACCGACATGTACTCCGCCGCCTTCCCGCAGATCACAGCCTCCCTGTCCACCACCTCGACCATGGTCGGGCTGACGCTCACCGCGTTCTTCATCGGCTACGCCGCGGGCCAGGTGCTGGGCGGGGCCGTCTCGGACCAGCTGGGCAGGCGCGGACCCGTCGTCGTCGGCTGCCTGGCGGCCCTGGCGGGATCCCTCGTGTGCGTCTTCGCGCCGAACGCGGGCGTCCTCATCGCCGGGCGGGTCCTCCAGGGCTTCGGGGGCGGCGTCGCCTCGTCCGTGGGACGCGCCGTCCTGGTCGATGTCGCGCACGGGAGAATGCTGGCGCGGGCCATGTCACTGCTGCAGGCCGTCGTCGGCTTCGCGCCGATGGTCGCCCCCGTGCTCGGCGGCTTCATCGTCACCCGCGCCCCCTGGAGGGCCGTGTTCTGGGCGCTCGCGGTCTTCACCCTGCTGATGACGGTCCTCGCGTGGCGCTTCGTGCCCGAGTCGCTGCCGCCCAGGGAGCGCCAGGGCGGCGGAGTGCCCCGTTTCTTCCGCGGCCTGGCCCACGTGGTCCGGATCCGGCCCTTCGTCGGCTTCATGCTCACGAACGCGCTGTCGAGCTTCTGCATGTTCGGGTACATCTCGAACGCCACCTACGTGCTGCAGGAGTCCCTGGGGCTCTCCCCCTTCCAGTACTCCCTGGTCTTCGCCCTCAACGCCCTGGTGCCCACGCTGCTGGCACTGGTGAACGTGCGCCTCATCACGCGCTTCGAGCCCCGCGTCCTCATCGCCGTGGGCCTGGCGCTGGCGGCCCTGGGAGTCGTGACCCTGGTGGTGTCGGCCACTGCACTGGGCCTCGCGCTGGTCCCCACGTGCGCTGGGTTCATGCTCATCATGAGCGCGAACGCCTTCATCTTCGGCAACGCGGCCTCGCTGGCGCTCGGGCAGTCGCGCGAGCTGGCGGGAACCGCCTCGTCGGTCCTCGGCGTCGCCCAGTCGCTGGCGAACGCCGTTTCCGCGCCGCTGGCGACCTCCGGCGGCTCGTCGGCGACCCCGATGATCGTGGTGATGGTCACGGGCTCCGTCGGCGCGTGGCTGGCGTTCTGGGTGGTCGCCCGGGGCGGGCGCGGCGCGCGCACCGAAGGGGCCGCGCAGTAGGCGCACGCCGTGCGCGGCGCCAAGAAGGAACGGACGCCAGAAGGGACGAGGGGCGGCCCGCGGGGAACGGGAACGCTGCGGGCCCGCGCCCGCAGCGGGCGTCACTCCCCCCGCCGCGCCGAGTGGTGCTTGCCCGAGGCGATCCACACGGCCACTGACACCAGGACCAGCCCGGCGAGCTCCGCGGGAGCGGGGACCTGGCGGAGCATGAGAGCGCCGACCACGGCGCTTGATGCGGGCAGAAGCGCCGTGAAGAGCGCGAAAGTGGCCGCGGGCAGGCGCGTGAGCGCCAGGGCCTCCAGCGAGTAGGGGACGACCGTTGAGAGCAGTCCCACACCTACCACTGCTGCGAACAAGCGGGAGTCCGTGAGCGCCACCGACGCGCCCGGCCCCAGAACGGGCGCGAAGAGCACCGCCCCGAAGAAGCACCCGAGCGCCAGGTTCGTCACACCCGAGCGCGTGGAGGCGACCCGCTGCCCCAGGACGATGTACAGCGCCCAAGCGAAAGCCGCGGCCAGGATCCACGCCAGGCCGGCGCGCACCCGCCCTTGCGACAGGTCGAGCCCCAGGCCCCCGATGCACGCGACCCCCGCCAGGGCCAGGAGGGCCGCGACGCGCGGCGCCCACCCCCGCCCGCGCAGGACGGCGACCGCCACTGGACCGGCGAACTCGATGGAGACGGCAGTGCCCAGGGGCAGGCGGGCGATCGCCTCGTAGAACGAGGAGTTCATCGCCACCAGGACCACCCCGAAGAGCGCGGACGCCGTCAGGTCGCGGCGGCTGAGCCCGTCGCGCCACGGGCGCCTCCACGCGCACAGGACGAGCGCGCCCGTGGCAGCCCTCCACCATGCGACCGAGGCGGGCTCGACCGCCGCGAAGGCGACGACCGCCACCGCCGCGCCGACGTACTGGATGAGCCCGGAGCCGACGATGAAGAGCTGCGGCGGCACCCGGTCGGCCAGAGCCATCTACTGGGCCGGGGTGAAGACCAGCGCCGCGGAGTTCATGCAGTAGCGCATCCCCGTGGGCTGGTCCGGGGCGTCGGGGAAGACGTGGCCCAGGTGCGAGCCGCAGCGCGAGCAGCGCACCTCCGTGCGGACCATGCCGTGGCTGGTGTCGACCAGGTCCCTGGTAGCCCCTTCGTCGGCCTCGTAGAAACTGGGCCAGCCGCACGCCGACTCGAACTTGGTGTCCGCGTCGAAGAGCCGCTGCCCGCAGGCGGCGCAGTGGTAGGCGCCCTGGCGGTGCTCGTCGAGCAGCTCCCCCGTGAAGGGCCGCTCCGTGCCGCCCTCGCGCAGCACGTGGTACTGCATGGGGGTGAGCCGGGAGCGCCACTGGGCGTCTGTGAGGGCCGAGGCCTCGTCGAGGCTGGGGAAATCACTCATGCCCCTATTGTGGCCCTTCCCTCGTCCCGTGGCGCGCCGCCCGGGCCGCGCGGCTCAGCGCCGCCGCTTGTCCTTCTCATCGTGCCTGCGTCCGGCCATGGCCGCGTTGCGCTCATCGGCCTCGGGCGAGCCCGAGAAGAAGCGCTCGCCCCGCTCGACGGGTTCTGACTCTGGCCGCGCGGGGGCGGACCCACCCGACGAGGCGGGGGCGGCGGGCGGGGGCGGCAGGGGGCCGGAGCCTACGGCGGGCAGCACCCGCGTGCTTTCCGAGGACCGCGCCTGGTCCCCGTGGGCAGCGGAGGCCGCCGCGGCAGGGCGCGGGGCGGGCGCCCCAGCTGGGGCGGGAGCGGGGCGACCCCTCCCACCGCTGTCGACCGCCTCGAGGATCCGCGTCCGGTCGATCCCGTGGACGGCGGTGGTCGGCCCGTCGGTGCTCTTCGGGCGCACCCCCACCCTGCCCTCGCTGAGGACGCGGCCGACGGCGGTCTCGCTCATCACCTGGGTCTCCTCGCCCTGGGACGGCCCCCCGTGGGCGAGTTCTCGCTGGCGCTCGGCCATCGCCCTGCGCCTGGCGAGTTTGTGCTTCCGCCGGGCGGCGACCATGCGGGCGGCGTGCGCCGCGTCCCTGGGAGTCTTCGAGGCGTCGGACCCGGGGGCCGGGGCGTCCGCGGAAGCGGGAGGGACCACGGTCACGGACCCCGTCGCGTTCGCGCCACTGCCGACGATGCCGGCCAGTTCCTCGGCCAGGGAGGCCGCCTTCTCCCCCGTGGGGTCGTGGGTCACAGTGACGGTCCTGAGGGGCTCGAGGCGGCGGGCCGGGCGCGCGGCGGGGTGCTCGGCGACGATCCACGCGATGAGGTGCTCGCGCAGGAAGGTGCGCAGGTCGGACAAAGTCCCGGAGTCCTTCGCGGAGACCAGGACCCGCACCGTGACCGTGTCCTGGTCGGAGTCGGTGACCTGCACCGTCCACGTGCGCCCGTCCCACAGATCGGTCCTGGTCAGGAGCGCCTCGACCTTGCGGCGGATGAGGTTGACGGGGGCGCTCCAATCGAGCTTGAGCTCGACGGTGCCCAACTGGGCGGCGGCGCGCCTCGTCCAGTTCTCGAAGGGCGTGGACGTGAAGTAGGTGCACGGGGTGATGAGGCGGCGCTCGTCCCAGACCCGGACCACGACGTAACTGAGGGTGATCTCCTCCACGGAACCGTTCTCGCCCTTCGGACCCGCCACGACCACGTCGCCCACGCGGATGGCGTCGGTGAACGCCAGCAGGACGCCCGCGAACACGTTGCCGAGGGTCTGCTGGGCCGCCAGGCCCGCGATGACCGAGACGAGGCCGGCGGAGGCGAGGATCGTGGTCATCGCCTGGCGGGCGGCTTCGAAAGTGCCCAGGACCGCGCACAGGCCGACGACGCTGATCACCACCTGCATGAGGCGCCGGATGACCTGGGCCTGCGTCTCAAAGCGGCGCGAGCGCCCCTTGTCCTGCTTCTGCCGCAGTTTCGCCGCGTCCTCGACCAGCCACGCGGCGGAGTAACCGACCCACGTCAAGCACGCGAGCGCGGCGATGAGCAGCAGGTGGGACATGACCGACACCGTGGTGCCGTTCGACCAGTCCGCCAGGTCGATGTTGGACAGGGTCACCTGCAGGCCGATCCACCCGCCCCACGTGAGGAAGGAGCCGTAGGACGCGGTGCGGGTGCGGCCCAGCAGGGCCGAGGCGATGGCCGACTTCGCCAGGGCGCCCCGTGCGATGGCGTGCACCAGGACCGCGATGACCAGCCCGACGAAGGCGCCGACGGCGCTGCCCAGCAGCAGCGACGCGAGATCGAGGGCGTGGGTGACCACTTCGGAGGCTCCGTCGGACTGTCCCGAGTCGCCCGACGCCGCCAGAACATGTGCAAATTGGGGTGGAAGAGTGCGCATGGCGGAAGCGTATGCCCCGTGCCTGACTGCTTCCTGAAAGGCACGAAGTGTGTTAGGGGTCACGGGCGGGCGTTTTGACCTGGAAGGCATGTTCTGCCTAAAGTAATCCTCGTCTTCGGGCGCCAGTCCGGCGGCCAAACGGCCCCCATCGTCTAGCGGCCTAGGACACCGCCCTTTCACGGCGGCGACACGGGTTCGAATCCCGTTGGGGGTACGGCTCCCGCAATCGTGGAAGCACAATAACTCAATAGGTCTTACCTGTTGTAAGGCCCCGTAGCGCAGTTGGTTAGCGCGCCGCCCTGTCACGGCGGAGGTCGCGGGTTCAAGTCCCGTCGGGGTCGCGGACAATCGCCCGGGAAACCGGGCTTTCGTCTATCAGGCTCTGTAGCTCAGTTGGTAGAGCGTTCGACTGAAAATCGAAAGGTCACCGGATCGACGCCGGTCGGAGCCACCACTTCCCCGAAGTCCCTTGGGCTTCGGGGATTTTTGTGCAGTTGCGCGCACGAGGCGGGGGCACTGTGCATACGAAGCGGGGGCCGGGGCCGCCGATCCCCGGTCGTCGCACCCCGGACGGGGTAGGTGGGGGCGGCGGGCGGAGGCTCCGCGATACCGCGGGGCGGGCCCTGCCCCGCGGGCGCAGGGAAAACGCCGGGAACCAGTCCCCTCTCCCCTTGATACACGACTCATCCCCGCGCGAACGGGGAAAACGCGTTGATGCCGTCCACCCACACGCTGGGGTAGGGCTCATCCCAGCACATGCGGGGAATACACGCAGGGAAATCCTGTACGCTGATCCGAGGAGCGGGAATCCCCCCTGGGCTAGTCTTGAAATAATAGACCATCGGAAGGCCCGGGCAATGGGTCCCGCTCCGGCTCATCCCCGCGCGGGCGTGGAAAACACGCCGAGGATCCCGGCGACGGCGTCCTGCTGCGGCTCATCCCCGCGCGGGCGGGGGAAACTCAATGTTCTCCGAGGGCAGCGGCCGCGGCCTGGCTCATCCCCGCGCGTGCGGGGAAAACGTTGAACGCGGCCTGCACCGCTGTGGCGGCGAGGGCTCATCCCCGCGCGTGCGGGGAAAACTTGACGGCGTTGACGGCGGAGCTGGCCATGTTCGGCTCATCCCCGCGCGTGCGGGGAAAACGAGGGCTCGACCTGGACGTAAACGGTTCCGACGGGCTCATCCCCGCGCGTGCGGGGAAAACGCGGGCGCGGATCCGCGTTGCGTGAACGAGGTCGGCTCATCCCCGCGCGTGCGGGGAAAACAGGAACTTCCCCGAATACAGGCCCAAGCGCCTGGGCTCATCCCCGCGCGTGCGGGGAAAACCTCGACGCCGACCTCGAAAGCGTGTCCCCCCAAGGCTCATCCCCGCGCGTGCGGGGAAAACTCGGCCAGGCACATGCGCCACGCTCCGCCGGGCGGCTCATCCCCGCGCGTGCGGGGAAAACCCGGTGCCCGCCATCGCCACGGAGGTCGCGGCGGGCTCATCCCCGCGCGTGCGGGGAAAACCGGGTGCCGACCGCGCCGCCCTCGGGCGGGGCCGGCTCATCCCCGCGCGTGCGGGGAAAACGTCGAGGCAGCTATCGCGTCATACCAACGGGCGGGCTCATCCCCGCGCGTGCGGGGAAAACGTCTTCTGGGCGACTAGCGCCCTCCTGTGTTTGGGCTCATCCCCGCGCGTGCGGGGAAAACTACAAGAACTTGACCCTGGTCGAGCTCGAAGAGGGCTCATCCCCGCGTGTGCGGGGAAAACGACCGGGGGTGGGGGGACCCCGCCCCCGGGGGGGGCTCATCCCCGCGTGTGCGGGGAAAACCTGGCGGGTGTTGACTGGGACATGGCTCCTCCGGGCTCATCCCCGCGTGTGCGGGGAAAACATCCCCGGAGAGAGCGTGCCGCACGCGCACGCGGGCTCATCCCCGCGCGTGCGGGGAAAACGCCGAGGACTACGCCCTCAAATCCGAGGTCGCGGGCTCATCCCCGCGCGTGCGGGGAAAACGATGACGCGCGACTCGCCGCCCGTGTCGTCTCCGGCTCATCCCCGCGCGTGCGGGGAAAACGGACCCGAAGAAGACCAACACGAGCGACTTCGAGGGCTCATCCCCGCGCGTGCGGGGAAAACGACCGGGGGTGGGGGGACCCCGCCCCCGGGGGGGCTCATCCCCGCGTGTGCGGGGAAAACTCAGGTTCCCGATTGCGCCGTCGCGGGCGAGGGGGCTCATCCCCGCGCGTGCGGGGAAAACTCCACCAGGTCGCGCCACCCGGCCCGCGCGTCCGGCTCATCCCCGCGCGTGCGGGGAAAACTGGAAGAACAGGGACAAGACGATGCCGTTCGAGGGCTCATCCCCGCGCGTGCGGGGAAAACCCATTGTGAACTGAATCGAACGCGGGGCGGTGCGGCTCATCCCCGCGCGTGCGGGGAAAACACTGCCACCATCCCCAAATGCCCTCAGATCGCCGGCTCATCCCCGCGCGTGCGGGGAAAACCTGGCATGACAGCCCATGCGATTGCGTGGCGGAGGCTCATCCCCGCGCGTGCGGGGAAAACGGGCGCCAGGAGCGCTCCAAGGACGAAGCGTTCGGCTCATCCCCGCGCGTGCGGGGAAAACGCGCCTACGCGCGGGTGAAGCTGTACGACTCCCGGCTCATCCCCGCGCGTGCGGGGAAAACAGGAACTTCCCCGAATACAGGCCCAAGCGCCTGGGCTCATCCCCGCGCGTGCGGGGAAAACCACGCCCTCCTCGTGAACGACCCCAACGCCCTGGGCTCATCCCCGCGCGTGCGGGGAAAACCCCGACGTGTCGTCAAGGGCGACAGACGCCGCCGGCTCATCCCCGCGCGTGCGGGGAAAACAGGCCCATGTCGTCACCTACCCGAGGAACAGCCGACTCATCCCCGCGCGTGCGGCGAAAACGTCCAGGAGGTCTCTCTGGTCGCGATCCCCGCGGGCTCATCCCCGCGCGTGCGGGGAAAACGGCCCGACCTCGTATCCGGCGAGGTAGGCGCCCGGCTCATCCCCGCGCGTGCGGGGAAAACGAGGTCGGGCGTTGCTGTTAGGAGTTCTTCGTCGGCTCATCCCCGCGCGTGCGGGGAAAACTGGAGCACTGCCTCCAGGCGGTCCACCGCTTCGGGCTCATCCCCGCGCGTGCGGGGAAAACGACTCCAGGCGGCGCCTCATCGCAGCGACGCCGGGCTCATCCCCGCGCGTGCGGGGAAAACTTCCATTTCTGCGACTGGCCACCCATGCCTCGGGGCTCATCCCCGCGCGTGCGGGGAAAACCTGTGGGGGAGCGAGGTCGTTGTTTCGCCGGGGGGCTCATCCCCGCGCGTGCGGGGAAAACGCCCAGTGCTCGCCCCGTGGGTGGGACCGGTGTGGCTCATCCCCGCGCGTGCGGGGAAAACCTGAACCTCGTGATGATCGACGAGGCGTGGGCGGGCTCATCCCCGCGCGTGCGGGGAAAACTCGACGAACCACCCTCGCCCCCGGTCCTCCAGGGGCTCATCCCCGCGCGTGCGGGGAAAACGCCTGGTTGAATTCTTCGGCCGTGATCTCGCCCGGCTCATCCCCGCGCGTGCGGGGAAAACGCCGCCAAGACCGCGCCCGCCGCTGCAACCTCCGGCTCATCCCCGCGCGTGCGGGGAAAACTCTGCGAGGTCCGTCCACCGCTCTTTGGCATCCGGCTCATCCCCGCGCGTGCGGGGAAAACCGCCACGAGTGCGGCGACGGCGAGGATCTCCTCGGCTCATCCCCGCGCGTGCGGGGAAAACGCTCATCCATCCAGGCCTCGTGCTCCTCCTCCCGGCTCATCCCCGCGCGTGCGGGGAAAACGAAAACCTCCCCGCAGCCGGGGCCGGGTGGGACGGCTCATCCCCGCGCGTGCGGGGAAAACCGTCGATCGTGTACACGCCGGCCTCCAGAGCCGGGCTCATCCCCGCGCGTGCGGGGAAAACAACGCTGGCGTTTCCGGCAATGCCAGCATTCTAGGCTCATCCCCGCGCGTGCGGGGAAAATGGCAGCGGCCGCGGCCTGTTCACCTGCGCGGTCGGCTCATCCCCGCGCGTGCGGGGAAAACTTCTCCTCCCCGAACGTCGTGGTGTTCGGGGACGGCTCATCCCCGCGCGTGCGGGGAAAACCCGGACCGCCAGTGCGGAACGGCTCGATCGAGGGGCTCATCCCCGCGCGTGCGGGGAAAACCGGACCGCCTGCGCGCCCTCGCGGACGACCTGCGGCTCATCCCCGCGCGTGCGGGGAAAACGCGATGCACGCATGCGCGCGTGCCACCGCTGCGGGCTCATCCCCGCGCGTGCGGGGAAAACGCAGGCGGCGCGCACCCTCGACTTGGACCAGGCGGCTCATCCCCGCGCGTGCGGGGAAAACTTCGACCTGGTGCTCATCGATTGCGCGCCCTCGGGCTCATCCCCGCGCGTGCGGGGAAAACTCGATGCCACCGGGGGTGTCACCTCCTTCTTCGGGCTCATCCCCGCGCGTGCGGGGAAAACGTCGTATGCTCGACGACTTCTTTCACCTTCCCGGGCTCATCCCCGCGCGTGCGGGGAAAACGTACGCCCCGCCCATCCGCCCCGAAACCAGTCGGGCTCATCCCCGCGCGTGCGGGGAAAACTCATCTCCTTCTCCGCTTCCTGTGGTGTTTGTGGGCTCATCCCCGCGCGTGCGGGGAAAACGCTCGGACTCACACAGGGGCAGATCACGCGCCGGGCTCATCCCCGCGCGTGCGGGGAAAACGGGCGGATCGGTGTGCCGGTCTCGCTCGCCTCGGGCTCATCCCCGCGCGTGCGGGGAAAACGCACGAGCACGGTGTCGCCGTCGTTGACGACGGGGCTCATCCCCGCGCGTGCGGGGAAAACGACGCGGCGCCGGTGAGGGTGCGGGCGATGTTCGGCTCATCCCCGCGCGTGCGGGGAAAACGCCCGCGACGCCGAGCCCGCGCGCAGGAAGATCGGCTCATCCCCGCGCGTGCGGGGAAAACGAGGTCAGTGTGCGCCGCTGCGCGTCGGGAGAGGGCTCATCCCCGCGCGTGCGGGGAAAACGTCGCCTCCGCCTCCGAATGGGGCGGCACCACGGGCTCATCCCCGCGCGTGCGGGGAAAACCGTCCATGAAGTCGGCCGCGATCCTGGCCCACTGGCTCATCCCCGCGCGTGCGGGGAAAACGACGGCGGCATCGTCGGCAGTGTCCTCGGGTGGGGCTCATCCCCGCGCGTGCGGGGAAAACGTGAGGTGGACGAGCCAGGCCGACCGGGAGGGGGGCTCATCCCCGCGCGTGCGGGGAAAACGTGAGGTGGACGAGCCAGGCCGACCGGGAGGGGGGCTCATCCCCGCGCGTGCGGGGAAAACTTCTTCTCCTTCGGTGGGGTCCCCGGAGCCGTCGGCTCATCCCCGCGCGTGCGGGGAAAACTCGGACAGGTCGTCGCCCGCGTCGGCGAGGGCCGGCTCATCCCCGCGCGTGCGGGGAAAACCACATGGCCCCGTCCTCAGCGGCCAGGAGCGGGGGCTCATCCCCGCGCGTGCGGGGAAAACCGCTTCAGCACGGACGCCCTCCTGCGCGAGGACGGCTCATCCCCGCGCGTGCGGGGAAAACTGGTGTCCGTGATTAGGCACCCGTCGGTGCGCGGGCTCATCCCCGCGCGTGCGGGGAAAACCCGAACTCCAGCGCCAATGCGTGCGGCGCGGTGGGCTCATCCCCGCGCGTGCGGGGAAAACGTAGTAATGCGCCTCGGCCCCGGAAAACTGGCCGGCTCATCCCCGCGCGTGCGGGGAAAACCACATGGCCCCGTCCTCAGCGGCCAGGAGCGGGGGCTCATCCCCGCGCGTGCGGGGAAAACTAGAAGTACCCGTACGTGTTGTCGACGAAGATCGGCTCATCCCCGCGCGTGCGGGGAAAACGGCAGCGGCCTGTTCACCTGCGCGGTCGGCTCATCCCCGCGCGTGCGGGGAAAACCAGAAGAATCCCCTGGCCGTCGCGCCAATGCGGGGCTCATCCCCGCGCGTGCGGGGAAAACATACGACGCCTACGCGGTGGCCCTGGCGAACGGGGCTCATCCCCGCGCGTGCGGGGAAAACTGGTACTGGCTCATCGAGTACGGCGCGCCCGCGGGCTCATCCCCGCGCGCGCGGGGAAAACTGTGGGGTGGCGCGGCGCTCATTGGACGCCCACGGCTCATCCCCGCGCGTGCGGGGAAAACTCCACCAGGTCGCGCCACCCGGCCCGCGCGTCCGGCTCATCCCCGCGCGTGCGGGGAAAACGCCAAGGGGGCCGAGGACGCGGCGCGCGAAGAGGGCTCATCCCCGCGCGTGCGGGGAAAACTACACGGAGGCACCCATGTAGGCGTCCCATGTGGGCTCATCCCCGCGCGTGCGGGGAAAACCCTAGATAGGAGTTCAGCATGGCGGAGAATGGGGGCTCATCCCCGCGCGTGCGGGGAAAACGCGCGCGAGCGCAGCGCCGCGCGCCGCGAGAAGGGCTCATCCCCGCGCGTGCGGGGAAAACGACATCCTCGCGGGCGACACCCGCGCCGCGACGGGCTCATCCCCGCGCGTGCGGGGAAAACGGTTACGGCCACCTGTCGGTGAAGTGCTAGCACGGCTCATCCCCGCGCGTGCGGGGAAAACGTCGTCAGCCGCCTTCCCCCTGTCCGGGGGTGCGGCTCATCCCCGCGCGTGCGGGGAAAACTGGCCGGCCTCGGGTATGACTGCCAATGGAGCGGGCTCATCCCCGCGCGTGCGGGGAAAACGGGTTCTTGAGGGCGACGAAGGGCGAAAGGTAGGGCTCATCCCCGCGCGTGCGGGGAAAACGGGCGTGGGCCGTGTGGTCTTGGCGCGCGTCGAGGCTCATCCCCGCGCGTGCGGGGAAAACTCCCATTCGGGATACACATTCGGGACGGGCGGCGGCTCATCCCCGCGCGTGCGGGGAAAACCCCTCTCCCATGCCCGTCGCGGTCAGGTACTTGGGCTCATCCCCGCGCGTGCGGGGAAAACTCGTACACCGATTTGACAGCGCCGACGACGGCGGGCTCATCCCCGCGCGTGCGGGGAAAACTGATTGAAGTTGAACGGTCCACGGGCGACATTGGGCTCATCCCCGCGCGTGCGGGGAAAACTCGGCGACCTGGTGGTCGGCGATCCGGCGTATCGGCTCATCCCCGCGCGTGCGGGGAAAACGATGTTCGCCGCGCTAACGGCCAGGAGGCTGTGGGCTCATCCCCGCGCGTGCGGGGAAAACTTCACGCTTACCGTCCAGACACGACGGCCTGTCGGCTCATCCCCGCGCGTGCGGGGAAAACATCAGGCTAGGAATCACGTGCTCGAGCGAGCCGGGCTCATCCCCGCGCGTGCGGGGAAAACTTGATGAAGAACATGTCGCTCATCTCCTGAATGGGCTCATCCCCGCGCGTGCGGGGAAAACTACCTGGCCATTGCGATCATCAAGACCGGGCAGGGCTCATCCCCGCGCGTGCGGGGAAAACCACGCCCAACTCATGTTGTTGATTTCGGACCACGGCTCATCCCCGCGCGTGCGGGGAAAACCATGTTCGCACTGGTATCGGCCGCGAAGAGCACGGCTCATCCCCGCGCGTGCGGGGAAAACCAGCCCGAAGACGGAGCCGAGATCACCCTCGGCGGCTCATCCCCGCGCGTGCGGGGAAAACTGGAAGGACCTCGCCGACGCGGCGCAGAAACAGGGCTCATCCCCGCGCGTGCGGGGAAAACTCCTGCGCGGCCCCGACGATCCCGCCCCTCTCGGGCTCATCCCCGCGCGTGCGGGGAAAACCTCGAGCAGTCCGCCGGCGCAGTCCGGGACGTGGGCTCATCCCCGCGCATGCGGGGAAAACTTGGCCCGCGCTGCGGGTCTCGGCGGCGGCCGCGGCTCATCCCCGCGCGTGCGGGGAAAACTTGCTCCACACGTCGGCGCCGAAGGCGACGAAGGGCTCATCCCCGCGCGTGCGGGGAAAACACGTGACCAAAGCCCGCGTCCAGGAAGTGAGCCGGCTCATCCCCGCGCGTGCGGGGAAAACATCACCGCCGCCGACGTGATCCGCATCGACGGCGGCTCATCCCCGCGCGTGCGGGGAAAACGACGTGACCCCCTCCGCCGACAAGGGCGAAGCCGGCTCATCCCCGCGCGTGCGGGGAAAACGTGCCGGTCACGGCGGATGTGATGACCTCGACGGGCTCATCCCCGCGCGTGCGGGGAAAACCCGCCCTCGACGCGGGCGGACACGCCCAAGAACGGCTCATCCCCGCGCGTGCGGGGAAAACGGGGATGAGCCCAACTTCATCAGGGGGTTGGCGGGCTCATCCCCGCGCGTGCGGGGAAAACGTGGGACTGGCGAACCGAAAATACGAAGGCGAAGGCTCATCCCCGCGCGTGCGGGGAAAACGAGTCCAGGTAATACATCACACCCTGGTTGAAGGGCTCATCCCCGCGCGTGCGGGGAAAACTTTGAGACATTCAAATCCGCTATTGAGACCGCGGGCTCATCCCCGCGCGTGCGGGGAAAACCTGTCCCGCCCCAGGGGATGGGGCAAGAGCCCGGGCTCATCCCCGCGCGTGCGGGGAAAACTTTCCCCCGACGAACCGGGCGAACCGCGTCGTCGGCTCATCCCCGCGCGTGCGGGGAAAACTCCGATGACGCCACGACCGCCTTGTACAGGGCCGGCTCATCCCCGCGCGTGCGGGGAAAACGCCTGCGGACCAGCGACCAGGACGGCCTAGCGCGGCTCATCCCCGCGCGTGCGGGGAAAACCAATACTCATGTGCAGCCCTCAGCGCAACCTAGGGCTCATCCCCGCGCGTGCGGGGAAAACCATCCACTGCGGGACCACTGGGCCCCGCGCCGCGGCTCATCCCCGCGCGTGCGGGGAAAACGCGGCGGGCACGCCGAGGGCGGCCGCCTGCGTCGGCTCATCCCCGCGCGTGCGGGGAAAATATTCCGTTCACGGCGGCGGCTCCCGTGCTGATGGGCTCATCCCCGCGCGTGCGGGGAAAATGGGTTGGCGTAGGGAACGCCGCCGCGGCGGTTGGGCTCATCCCCGCGCGTGCGGGGAAAATGCGCTGGCTTTGCGGGTTGCTTCGGCAACCTCCGGCTCATCCCCGCGCGTGCGGGGAAAATCGCACGCGCGGCGTATGGGCTCCGGACTTCCAGGGCTCATCCCCGCGCGTGCGGGGAAAATGGCGCTGAGGCCGGCAAGACGTTCGCCGAGGGGGGCTCATCCCCGCGCGTGCGGGGAAAATACGGACGGGTCTACCGTCCACACGTGGGCGACGGGCTCATCCCCGCGCGTGCGGGGAAAATGCGAACGTGTTGATGTCCGCCTGGCTCGTGGCCGGCTCATCCCCGCGCGTGCGGGGAAAATGAGGCTTTCGCCCTCGATGAGGAGCGCGGCGCGGGCTCATCCCCGCGCGTGCGGGGAAAACGGGTGCAGCTCGTGGCCGCCCTGACCATTGTTGGGCTCATCCCCGCGCGTGCGGGGAAAACGTCCAGGAAGTGAGCCTTGTCTCGATCCCCGCGGGCTCATCCCCGCGCGTGCGGGGAAAACCCTGTGACCGCGCCCCTGGCGCTGCCCGCGCCGGGCTCATCCCCGCGCGTGCGGGGAAAACCACGGTCAGCCCGCCGTGATGACGAACAGGGCGGGCTCATCCCCGCGCGTGCGGGGAAAACCGACGCGGACGAAGGCGCGGACCTGTGAACCCGGGCTCATCCCCGCGCGTGCGGGGAAAACGTGAGGCGCGGGACATCCCGCGCCGCCGTTTCCGGCTCATCCCCGCGCGTGCGGGGAAAACGCCCACGCGATCCGCACCCTCAAAGCAAGGGACGGCTCATCCCCGCGCGTGCGGGGAAAACCTCGGCGAGAAGCTACTCCCCGTTGTGACGGCGGGCTCATCCCCGCGCGTGCGGGGAAAACGCGCCACCGGCGGTGTCGAACTCGCTGACGGCCGGCTCATCCCCGCGCGTGCGGGGAAAACTGGTCCTGGAAGCACGCGGGTAAGACCCTGCCGGGCTCATCCCCGCGCGTGCGGGGAAAACCACCAGGCCGTCAACGGCGACCGGGGGGTGCGGGGCTCATCCCCGCGCGTGCGGGGAAAACTTCAACGGCACTGTCTCCAGCGCCGACGGCACGGGCTCATCCCCGCGCGTGCGGGGAAAACAAGAGGGCCGCCGAGGCGGCCCGCAAGGAAGAAGGCTCATCCCCGCGCGTGCGGGGAAAACGTTCCTTGATGCCCTCGCCGAAGGCGGCGAAGGGGCTCATCCCCGCGCGTGCGGGGAAAACTGGACGGTGAGTAGGCCGGTCCCCTTGCGCCCGGGCTCATCCCCGCGCGTGCGGGGAAAACGCTTCCTGACCTGGGCTTTTACCGCTCAGGCCGGTCAGATCTTGGAAACCCTCGAGCCTTCCGCCTTTTCTGGAAGTTACTCATTCCCGGGCGCCCGCGCAAACGGCGGGCAGCGTCGGGCGCATCGGCGGGGTCTGTGTACTGGCCCCGCCCTTGGGCGACTACTGGGCGCATCATGAGCCGGATGCCCTCGAAGTCCACTGGGCGCCAGGGGTCGCCCCAGGTGAGGAACTCGAGGCCCTGCTCGTTGCGCGCCCTGTAGACCATGATCGCCCGGCCGCTTCCCATGGTCTTGATGACGATCTCCCACAGCCGCTCTCGAACGCGGCTGCCCAGGTTCCCCACGAATACGCCAGGAGATATCTCAAGGAGCCAGCGCGTGACATGCCCGCGCAGCCCTTCGGGCACGGCCGAGAGGACGAGCACGATCATGTCCCGGATCTTTCCTCGTAGGACACCCCCGCGGCGACGGTCCCCTCGAAGTCGTCCCACAGGTGCAAGTCGTCGACGATCAGGGCCTCGTCGTCATCATCGGCGTCAACGGGGTCGCCGCTCAGGGCCAGGAGGGCCTTGATGTCCCGCACGGCCTGCTCGAGCAGGCGGCACTCGCGGACAGCGTCGCGCACGCGCCGCCTCGCCTCCGTGCCGATCGGCGCTTCGCCTCCCAGGGCGGCGACGTCGAAGGCAACGGGGATGGACAGGTCCGCTTTGTACAGGTCCGCGATGTCGTAGACGAACGCCCTGTAGGTGCCGCTGTGCACGAATCCGAGTCCTGGCGAGCAGCCGAGGGCGACGATCACCGCGTGGACCACTCCGTAAAGGGCGGAATTGGCGGCCGAGAGCGCCTGGTTCACCACCGATCCGCCCTCGAAGTCGTCCGGGTCGTACTCACGCCTGTCCCAGGGGATCCCGGTGCGCTGGGAGTTGTGCCGGTACAGGCGCCGCACCCGTGCCCCTTCGCGTCCGCGCAACTGCTGCAGGCTGAGCTTCGCGACGTCCTCGCCCTGGAAGCGCATGAGGTACATCTGGCGGGCGACGGCGAGGCGCAGCGCGGGGTCGCTGACGGCCTTGGCCTGCGCCTCCAGGAGCCGGGAGGAACGTGACGGCGGGTTCCCGTGGGCGTAGTACCGCACGCCGTTCTCCCCCACCCACACCGCAGTCGATCCGCTCTCGGAGAGCACTGAGACGGCGGAGTGCGTGATCTTGACGCCAGGCCCCATGAGGAGGACCGACAGCGCTGCGGCGGGGACGTGCGCCACCCCTCTGGTGTCGGTGATGGTGATCGCGTTGGAGTCGCGGTGGATGACGCACCGCTCCACGTAGAGGAACGTGAGGCGGTCCCTGACCCGAACGAGGTCCTTCGGGTCAGGGGGCCGCGCTCCTGGTATCGGCGTCATGGCCGTGCCAACGTCATCAGCCCGCAGCCGTAGGCTTTGGACCGTCCCATCCCGCCGACGAGGCAGGCGCGGAGTCTCGCGGGGTCGCGCACCTCCAGGACTCCTTGGAACGTCGCCATCTGGATCGTCACGTACGTGCCGTCGTGCTGGAACTTCTCGATGCCCCGGCCGACGCAGTCGACGACGAGGTTGGCGCCGTCGACGCGCTCCCCCGCCTCGTCCTCGAGGACCGGCAGGTCCCCGCCGATCTTGCGGGAGGTGAGGATGGAGAAGCCGTTCGCCTCGGTCCGGTCCAGCAGCCACTGGGTCTGCTGGGCGATCGTGACGTGCGCGAGGGTCTTCTTCTTCCCCTTCCCGTTGCGCTGCTTGGTGTCGCGGAACGTGGGGTTGACGGTGATACGGAAACCCCATCGCTGCCCGGGGCTCAGCGCTTCGAGGAAGGCGCCCGTGTCGCGCACCGTGACGCCCTCGTCCGTCGCGTACCCCGCTGTTTCCACGATCAGCGAGGGGTCCATCGGCACCGGGCTGGAGACGTAGAGGATCAGCGCCTCGTGGGCGCGACCGCCGACTGCGCGCCTGGAGGCCCGCGCCGCGCCAGACCCGTCGAGCCGCCACAGGAGCCTGCCCTCCTCGGGGGCGTCCAGGGCGCCCGGGGGGAAACAGTTGAGCACCACCGCGTGGAGGCGCTGCCTGCTCGAGATCAGTTCCCTGCACCCCCGTCTGCTGGGGTTGAGGAAGATTCGGGTGAGGAACATTCAGAGCACCTCCATGGGGTCGTGGCCGCCCGTCAGCGCCTTCCTGGGCGCCGACTCGTCGTACTCGGGGTTCTGCAAGGGCACGCTCGCCTCCTCGACTTGGCGGAACGTGTAGAGCCGCCGCTCGGAGTCGAAACTGACCGGCACGTCCTGGAGCGTGCGCCCGGGCGTGGACTCGTCCGCACCGGGGATGATCCCCGCGTCGGCGACCACCCGGACCTGGACCTCGCGCTTGTCCCGCTGGCGCTTTCGGTGGAACCCCGAGGCGAGCCACCCAGTGCTCCGGACGACCTCCCAGATCGGATCGGATTCCACCGCGAGGAACAGCGGAAGCGCAGGGGGGCACGCCCTGCGCCCCAGGTAGAGCGGGAACGCAGGTCGGCGGATCGCGTTGGCGAGGGCATCGATCAGCCCGTCGGGCCCTTCGACGAAGGCGGCGAACACCGCGTCGGACCAGTAGAAGCGGTCGGAGAGCGGCATCGCGGTCTTCCCCCTATGGGCTGTGTGGAAGTCGCGCAGCAGCTCGCCCGGCTGGTCGATCCGCACGGCCATGCGCAGCTGCGCGAGGTCCTCGATCGGGTCCGTTCTCCTGCGCCCCTGGGCGGCGGCGAGCAACCCGACGATCCCGCTTTTCGTCGGGAACGCCTCGGTCGATCGCCGTGTGAACCGGCTGGAGGAGCCCCATGACTGCAAGGGGCCCGCCAGTCTCAGTACCAGGACTTCACTCATTGCTGCCCTCGAAGAGCGTCAACGGCGGCGCCGCCCAGGTCGATGAGGCGGACCTGCTGGCCGAGTTCGGCGACCAGCTCGGCCTTGTGCGTGGTCCACGCCACCAACGAGGCCTTCGGCTTCATCCCAGTCAGCTTCCGCACGTCCTTCTCGAATGCGACGAGCCGCTCGACGGCGGGCCCCGCGAAACCCTTCCTCGTACCGTCGCCCTCAGCTTTGGCGGGAACGGGCTCCTCGAACGCGCCGACGAGGTTGATCGGCTGGTCGTCCCGCACCTGGACGACGACGGCGTCGGGGAGGGTCCGGTTCGCGAAGGTCGTGACCTTTCCCGTGGGCATAGCGCGCACGAAACTGTCGATGAACAGCTTGATCGCGTCGTCAGCGGCGTCCACGGAGCCGAGGTTCTCCTCGAGCAGGTCGACGTTGATCGTCGCGTAGCGGTAGACGGTGGCCGAGGCGAACTCGATGGTGCCGATCATCCCGGCGCCCTCATCGGCCTCGTCGTCGCGCTTCTTCTCGTCGTCGACGGCGGTGTAGTAGTCGTACTCGGACTCGACCTCGCCCACTCCCAGGGCGTGTGCGACCTGGCAGGCGGCGTCGACGTTGAGGGAATTGGGTTCGGCGACCATCCGCCCGAAGAGCGCGATGCTGATCGAGTGGTCCGTGTCGACCAGGGTCTTCGGTTTGAGGGCTTTGAACGCCTTCTTCCGGTCCTCGGCGTCCGCCACGGAGACCAGCGCCTCGGCGAGGTGCTCGATCTGCTTCGCCGAGAGGAAGACGAGGAAACCCGCTTCTTTGAGTTTCTGGTCGGTCGTCTCCTCGTTCTTCTTGCGCCTGGGCTCGGTGAGTTTGAACCCTATTTCGACCAGGCCCATTTCCGCGAGCTCCGCGGCGCTCTGGGCCAGCTGGGGGGCGCGTTCGACGATCGCGGCCCTCACCAGTTCGACGACGAGCTTGGTGCGGATCCCGCGGTTCCCCTCCGGGGCGTGCTTCTCGAAGTCCTCCCGCGTCGCGCGCTTGATGGCCTGCGAGGAGATGCGCATCCGCCGCACTCCTCCGAAGGTCGCGGTCTTGGGCGCCCCGGTGTCGTCGCGGTTGGGGTTCGAGGGGGGGAGGGTCTGCAGGACGTGAATATCGATAAAACGAGACATTGAAGGTGTTCCTTTCGGTGTGCGTCGTTGCTAACAGGTGGGTGGTGCGTTACTCCGGGGCCTTGTCCCCGGCGTTCTCGGTGGGAATGGGGGCGCGCGCGAATTGCCGCCCCCATCGGCGGGTGACGGCGCCGCGGCGTTGGGGGCTCTGCCACTCGAAGAGGTCGGCGGCGAGGAGCCCGTAGTCCATGGGGATCTCCGCCGCCTCGAGCAGATCGACGATGCCCCGCAGGTGGTGGGAAAGGGCACCCAAGGTCTGCGCGGCGACCACGGAGGACAGGCGCCGGTACACGGGGGTCTCCTCGGGGCGTTTGTCGCCCCTCCCCTTCTCGGCCAGAGCGCGCACCGCAGAGCCGAACGACCGGGGAGTCTCCTTGGCGTCGACCATGTGCATGGGCGCTGCGTTGGAGCCCTGGTGCCTGGCCCACAGCGTCAGGGCCGTGTGGACCGCGTTCTCCCCCCAGGACGGTCTCTGATCACTCAGTTCCGGCCTCTGGGATTCGAGCGTGTAAGCCCAGATCGATGGGACGGCTCCGACCTCCTTGCCTGCGCCATGCCGCAATTGGGCGCGGGCGGCCATGGCCGATGCTTCCCTCCCGTTGAGTCGGTGCGGGATCACCCACTCCACCCATTTCCTCACTTTCTCAGCACTCTCCCAAGAACGGTTGAGCACGGCAGTCTCGGGGCACGGCTTCGATGCGGAGTCCGCCTGCCGGGCGCCGACCTCTTCACCAGTCATTTCTCGCCTTCTTTCACTTGGTCTTCGGTTCTGGGCATCGTCTTGTTCACGGCCGCCCACAGGAAGTTCTCCGCAATGCCGGTGTTCATGAAGACCATTCCCGTGTCGCGGCCGATCGTCGCACTGGGCGGGGCCTCATCCACCAGGCGTTTGGCGAGGAGCCTCACGATGCGCCTCACCTCCCCGTGCCACTCGTCGCGCGACGCATCCACATCGGAGTCCCCGTCGAGTCGGGCGAGCCACCGGCGGAACGGGTCGTCGACGAGGGCGAAGAACTGTTCCTTCGCACGACTGCGCGCGCCGTCGCCCGCGCCCTCGCCGCTCTGGCCGGCTGCCCTGGCCAGGTTCGCGGCGAACCGGCCAAGCGCATTGGCGAGTTCTTCCGCACAGTGGACCTGCGATTCCACTAAGGAGCCGAGCGCATCACTCCCCTTCTTCAATAGTGCCGACGACAGAGGAAGTTCGTCATTATACGAATCCCCGTATACTGACTGATTCGATCCATATTTCATTCCGAAGGCTTCCATTCGCACTCGTGGCGGGAAATCCGGGAGCGACTCGAAGTCTGCTTCATAATAGAAGTCCACCACCGCCGGCGACCTATACGCCCTTTGCTTCATGCCTTTCACCCCCTCCACCTCAGCGACTGAATGAAGAACAGCAGGAACGTCCCGCCAGAACGCGCGGCCGATATTTACTGGAACAGGGGTGTAAACCGGAGTTCTGAACTTCTTCGACGCATCAAGATTGTAACGCCATGCCCCCATGGGTTCATAGTGGAACATGTTCCTGCCTTTTAATTCATCACCCTGGCAGCAGATGGCTCCGGTCACCCCGCTCCTGCCACCGAACAGACGAACACGACGCGAATGCCATGTCAACAACCGCGGAACCGATATGTCATCAACGTTCAGCTGTTGCTTACCCAGAACTATGCGGTCGCCCGTCTCAATCGACGCATCCTCCCAGGTGCACCCTTGCCCCGGATCATCAGACGACCTGGATTTGAGTCCCCCGTGGTTTCTCGGGACCAAGTTGAGAACGAGCGTCTCGTCGAGATTATCCCCTTTGAGGAGCACTATGAGGTTCTGCCCGCACCAGGACGGGCCGATGCCAAAACCCCTAGGGCCCGAACTGTGGGAGTCGTCCACAGCCGCGGAATGAATCCCCGACACATCGAAAGCGTGCGCGTGCACGATCCACATCGCGGCCTCCGACGGAGGAATGGATTCAATCGCTTTCCCATGGCGCATAGAGAATAGTCTCTTATTGTTCGGAACATCCGCAATAAGGACGTCCAACATCTTGATATCACCACTCCTCGTCCACAATCCGGGCGCCTGCATGAAAGGATAATCGCCCCCGAAGAGGAAGAACCTGTCGCGCCACCGCTCCAAGTAGGCGATCGCCTCCTCCGTCGGCGCACCAGCAGCCCATTGACGCTTCCACTCCTTCACCGATTTAAGGGAAGTCACGCGGTAGCACACCGCCAACAGGATCCTCTGGATCGCGATCTTCTGAGTGGGGAGCTCGCAGGCGAGATCCGCGATCTCGTTCGTGTTGCGGAACACGTCGAGCAACCCCATTTTCTCGACGCTCCCGTCGAGCAACCGGACGGGGATCCACGCCTCGTCCAGCAGGTTGTAATCAGGGTCCGTCATCGGCCCTGCACCTCCAATCCTCTCTCCTGGGTGTATACGAGGTGGCATCCGAGCAGGTCCCGCTCCAACCGGGTGGACCCCTCGTCGGTCTTGTGCACCGCCAGGACCAGTTCGCCGCGGAGCAGTGGGTGCTCCAGGCACTCCCAGTCCCTGGTGGCCTCATCGTTCCAGATGGCACACGCAACTGCGTCCACCGCTTCGTCGATCGCTTTCCCGGTCTCGCGGAACGGCCACGGCGGCAGCGAGACGCTCCACGTGCGCATCTCCCGCACGAGGCCGGGGCTTGGCCAGGTGCTCACGTCGATGGGGATGGTCTCCCCGTCGGCGTCGACCCGCCAGGGCGGCTTAATGGGGACGCAACCCATACCAGGATCGACCGCGACGAGGAGAACGGGGATCTGGTCCTCGGAGTCCCTGACAGCGGTCTGTGCGGCGATTTGCCCACCTTTGGGCGCACCGTCATCGCCCGTTATGGAGTTGCCCATGAATGCGAAGTCGAACTGTTCAACGGTCCACTCCTGAAGGCTGTCGTCCGACAAGCACCATTCTTCAGCGCGTCGCGTGGCGTCCTGCGTATGTCCTTCCGTCTTTCGCTCCGCCTCGTGGAGCGCCCCGGCCCAGGTGACGGGGCCGACTGCCTCATCCGAGTAGGCGAGTTGGGTGAGTTCCGCGTAGTCCCCGGGCCGCTCGACTCCGATCCGCCCGCGGTCCGCCAGGATGCCGAGGGCGCGGAGCACGTGGGAGCGCTCGTAGACGACATCGGTCCCACCCGAGTATGCCCACGGCACTGACCCCGTGTCAGCGACCATCACGTGGCAGCGGGCTTCCCGCAGCCCAGACGGGCGTTCCCTGCCCGGATGGCGGTGGAGCCGCCCGATCCTCTGCAGCACGAGGTCCATGGGCGCGGGGTCGGTGATCATCACGTCGAAGTCCACATCGAGGCTCTGCTCGATGACCTGGGTGGCGACGACCACGTGCCTGCGGGGCCGCTCAGCGCTGTCCTTGCCGAAGAGGCGCAGCATCCGCTCGTCGCGCTCCGCCCGGTCGCTCGCGATGAAACGGGAGTGCAGTAGCGCCACCCCGTCTGCGCCGAAGTGCGGGGCGAGGGCGTCGTAAGTGGCCTGAGCGTCCTTCACGGTGTTGCGGATGACGACGGCGCACCCGCCCTCGGCGAGCGCCTCGTCGAGCACGGGCACGAGGTCCTGCGGGGACTGCGCGACCAGCGGGAGGATCGTCCTGCGCGCCTCGGGGCCCCCGCCTCCGACGACGTGGATATCGACCTCCTGCCCGCCCCGTGAAACCGTCGTGAGCACGGGGTACCCGATATTGCCGTCGAGGCGGGCCCGGTCGTCGACCTCGCGGTGGCACCGGCCCCGCCTGTACGCCTCGGCGAATTCGATCCTGCGCTCCGCCGGAAGGGTCGCTGAGAGGAGGACCACGGGGATCCCGTACATACCCAGCCAGGTGAGCGCAGCCTTCAAGTAAGTGCCCATGTAGGTGTCGGCCGCGTGGACCTCGTCGAGGATCACGGCTTTCCCCATCAAGCCCAGGTGGCGGACCAGGACATGGCGCGACTTGAGCGCGGTCAGCAGGACCTGGTCGATCGTGCCGATCACGACGGGCGAAAGCGTGGCGCGCCACCGACCGGCCATCCACGCGCTGGCACGAAGAGAGGAGTAGTCCTCCCCGGAACGCCCCTCTTCCTCGTCGTGGACCTGCACCGGGCACCCGCGGTCGCGGTCCAGCAATTCGACGAAGGCGTCGTTGAGGTCGTTCTTGCCGTGTGCCAAGTGGATGCCGAGGCGCTGCGGACTGTCGCCCAGCAGATTCGTCAGCCATTTCGTAGCGCGCTCGAACATGGCGTTGGTGGTCGCCTGCGTGGGCAGCCCGATGAACACGCCCTGCAGCCCCCGGGAGCGGACCATCCGCTCAGCGACGGCGAAGGCGAGTTCCGTCTTCCCCGACCCCGGCGGTGCTTCGACGATCATGAGGTCGGGGTCGGCCTCCTCGGCCAGCCTCACCGCTGCGATCTGGGCGTCGGTGGGGGTGATCGCCGGCCCCCAGCCGAAGCGGTGGCGGTAGTACGACTCGGGGGATCCGCCTGCCGTGGGGGGCACCGTCATCGGGCGGGGCATGTCGGCGAGCCCCCACCCGCGCTCGACGCGCTCCCACTGCTCGTCCGCGGTGAGTTCCCGCTCCCGTCCGGCTTGGGGGCGCAGGGGGAAGTAGTCCTCGTTCGAGGCGATCCAGTCGGCGATGACGACTACCGAGGCGTAGGCCGAGGCGACCGCGATCGGCAGTTCCGGGAGCGCCGTCGGCGCTGGGGATTTCAGCGGGAAGCCGCTGCGACGGGCCATCCACTCGATGAGCTCCTGGCGGGACTGCTCCCAGCGCGGCTCTTTCTGCGGGCGGCCGAGTCCGCCCTTGTAAGCCCTACGCGCGCGTCCGACCTGTGTGCCATCCGGATAGCGCCCGTGGTGGACCCCGATGATCGCCGCCCACTGATCCGCACAGTCACGGTCCCCACCCCCTTCCACAATCGCATCGACGAGTGCGAAACGACTCGCGAAACCGTGGGGTAGGTTCCCGCGGTCCGGCACATCCCGCCTCTGGGGAACGCGGACGCCGTGGGCGCGGACGAAGTCTGCGAGCGGGCCGTGCTGGCAGCAGAACGGCAGCGACGCCTTCCCGACGTCGTGGACGCCCGCCAGGAAGACGAGGCTGGTGCGCGCCTTCGCCTGGTCGCCGCCCCACACGGAGGCCAGGAGCGCGCGGTGGTGCTCGCTGAGGTAGGAGTCGAAGAGCCTGCGCGCCACGTCGGCCGCGTCCATCAGGTGCTGTGGGACGGACAGCCAGTCAGTGGGGCTCCGTTTGCCGCTCTTCGCCCAGAAGGAGCGGGTGAGCCCGGACAGCCCCTCGGCGGTCAGACCGGGTTCGGCCCGCGGGAACTCCGGGGGCGGCGGCGCAGCGGCCACTACTGGTGCCTCCACGACCTTGCCATCGACTTTCCGGGCCATATTGCTCTCCCTCTCAGCCCTGAGACGAAATCCGTTCCATAATAACCCTCGACGCCCGGAAGTGGGAGAGGTTCCTCACACTTCCGGGCGAAGACGGTTCAGCGCGAACAGTACCAGCAGGGATCGAAGCCCTCCGCCACCGCCTGGGCCGCCGAATCGGGGGTGAAACCGACGAGCCGCCGCGACCGGACGATCTCGGGCAACTGGCAGTTCGCGTTCACGTTCGCGACGCGGTGGTACTCGCGGGTTTCACGGTTCCCGACGACCACACGACCGATGGGGGACGAAATCCAGTAGCTCATGGCCACTCCTCTCTGCGGGTTGCACAACCCACACCAGACGAGGAGCCGGGATAGACTGGGGGCGCTTGCTCAAAGCACGAGCCGTCCCGGCTCCGCAGGGCCCGCCGTTTGCCGACGGTGGGCCCTTGTGTTTTCCAGGCCGGGCGGTTGCCCGACAGACAACATAGTACCACCATGAGAAAAAGTTGCAAACCCAAGTTCAATAAAGAAGGGCCCCGCGGAGGCGGGGAATACGGAGAACCAGTCGGATGACTGTGCAAACCCAACGGCTCACCCCCGCGCGCACGGACATACCGGGCACCGCCACGAGCGTTGGCAGCGCTGGTGGGCGTTCAAGCCCCGTGCGCTCCGGGGAAAACAATGCGAGACACAGAGCCGCTCCCTCGCTCGCGCCCCCAGTATCCCATGAATCAACGCGATCCCCCTTCTCACCCCTCCCCCCGCGCGCCCCTGAGCGTTTTTGGGTATCCGCTGCCAGAATGGGAGCATGTCGAACTCTGAGGCCCAGGAGAGGGCGTCGCTCCGTCCGGCTCGCAAGCCGTGGTGGCGCTCCAGGAAGGCGCACGCCGCCCACGGGGGCGGCGGGCGGGTGCTGCTCGGCGGGCTCGGCCTGTCCTACAAGGATCCGTCATCGGGCGCTCCCCTGCTGGACGGAGTGGATGTCGCCTTCCGGGCCCGGCGGATCACGGCGGTGCTGGATCCGTCCGGCCTGCGCTCCCGCGCCTTGTTCCTGGTGCTCGCGGGCCTGGAGGACCCGGACTCCGGCCGCGTGGTGTCCGCCAAGCCCCGTTCCGCGCGCCAGCGGTGGGCGGGGCGCATCGGGGCCGTCGCCCTGCTGGGGGCGCGCGACACCCTCGACAGGGATCTCACGATCCGGCAGAACATCCTGGCGCCGCTGGCCGCCACGGGATCGGTGGCGGACTGGGACAACCTGGTGGGCGCGCTGGAGCTCACGGGCCTGCGCACCAAGGTGGACGCCCGCCCCGCCGAGCTGGCGCCGTTGGAGCGCTTCAAGGCCACGGTGGCGCGCGCGATCGTGTCGGGCGCGGAGGCGTTCCTGGTGACGGAGCCTCCGGTCCTACCCGCCCACGACATCGAAGAGCTGGTGGGGCTGCTGCGGGCCGTGGCCGACGCCGGGTGCGCGGTCGTCGTGGCCACGCGCCACCCGGAGACCGCGCTGCGCGCGCACCGCGTCATCATGCTGGCCAACGGCACCGTCTCCTTGGACGCCGCGCCGCCCACGCTCGACGCCATCGACGCGTCGCTCGAGCGCTCCCCGGAGGATCCGAAGAACCTCCTGGGCCCCATCCCCTCCGCCTCCCCCCTCTTCTACGAGGCGGGCGCCGCCGGGGCCGACGACGAGGAGGACCCGGGCTCCGTCGCGTGGCACTCCCTCAACGTGGTGGATCCGGCGGATCCGGCGCCGCTGTCGAGTGTGGCCACCTACGACGAGATCGACGAAACGGCCACGTACACGGGCGCCATCCCCGCCACCACCGCCACCGGGGAGGACACCGACGTCGACGACTTGATCGTGCAGGCCAAGAGGATCCTCTCCGACCTGCCCGGCTCCATCGCCCCCGAGGACTGAGGACCGCCCCCTGCGCCGACGAGGCGGGCGCCGCCGCGCGCGAGCAGACCGCTTCGCCCCTGCCGCCCAGGAATCGACGGGGCGCGCGCCGCAGGAGCAGGCCGCCTCCGGGCGCGCGGGTGAAGTCCCAAGGGCGGTGGCAATGTCGCCCTGACTGGGGCCGCCCCGGGCGCGCGGGTGAAGACTGAGGCCACATGCCGGGCGGCTGCGCGCCGAGCCGCCTTCGTGATTAACTGTGTGACATAGCCTGTAGTCGACCAGGCTCCGCCACGCAGGAAGGCAGTCGCTCAGATGACCCAACCGTCCAACCCGGGTGTCCCCGAGGGGCAGTCCGCGCCACAGGCATCGCCGTCCCAGACTCCTCAGCGCGCTTCTGCCCCCGGGCAGCCCGTCCAGCAGGCACCCGCGGCGCAGTCCGCCCCCACGCCCATCACGCGGGAGCAGGGGCCCGCCCCCCAGGGCCAGACCCCAGCGGCCCCCCAAGCGCAAAGTCCCACCGCCCAAGGGCCGACGTCGGCGGCCCCCCAAGCGCAAAGGCCCACCGCCCAGGAGCGGCCCGGCACCGGAGCCGCGCCCGCCCAGGGCACCCACCTGCCGCCGAGGACATCGACCACCCGGGCCTACGCCCCGCCGACGCAGGCAGGGCACTCCCAGCAGGGGCCCGCCCCCCAGGCCGCTCCCGACCCGGGCCCCCGGACCGGGCAGGGCGCACAGGACGCGCAGCCCCAGACCGGCCCGCAGGCGCGGCGCAAGCCGTCGGTGGGCAAACTCATCGCCGATATCACCAGCCAGTTCTCCTCGATCGTGCGCGGCGAGATCGAGTTGGCGAAGGTCCAGACCGCGACCATGTTCGCGCGAATCCGCACCGGCCTCGTCCTGATGGCCGCGGCCGCCGTCTTCGCCCTTTTCCTGCTGGGCTGGATCCTGCACACCATCGAAGCGGCACTGGCCACGGTCCTGCCCGTATGGGCGGCCTCCCTCATCATCGTCGGGCTCCTGGCCGTCGTCGTAGCGGTCCTCGCCCTCCTGGGCAGCCGGGCACTGCGCAAGGCCCAGGAGAGCAAACCCGACCCCAAGGCCGGCATCACCGAGGCCGTCCACATTGTGAAGAACGGACTTACCAAGTGAGCACTCCCACGGAACCCGCAGCCGCGCCCCGCACCGAAGCGCAGATCCGAGCCGACCTGGAGGCCACGCGCGCGGCCCTGGCGGCCTCCGTCGACGACCTCTACGAGCAGCTGCAGCCCGCTGCCATCGTCGCGAACACGAAGGCCACCGCGGCAGAGGCCATCGCGGGCGCCCGCAAGAGCGTCCGGGACACGGCCGCCGCCGCCCGCGAGGGCGACTCCGAGGCCATCAAACGGATCGGCATCGCCGTGGGCGCGACCCTGGTGGCCATCGGGCTCCTCGCGTTCGCCTGGTCCCGCAGACGGCGCTGACACGCCCCCGGGCGGGGTGAGCCCAACAGGCCCCCACCTGGCCCGACGGTTCCCGGGGCGGACGCCCCGGGCGCGTTCAGCCACGCGCGCAAAATCGGACTCAAGTTCAATTCGTAGCGCCTCTTTGGTTATGATGAAGCCACGAAACATTGTGAACACCCAGGGAACCGCGCCACGCGGACCCGAACTACGCGGAGGGGGTCGACGCCATGGGGCGCGGCCGTCAAAAGGCAAAGCAGATGAAAGTCGCTCGGAAGCTGAAGTACTTCAGCCCCGACACCGACCTGGACGCGCTCCAGCGTGAGCTGGCGCCCGAGGACCTGTACGAGGAGCAGGGCGGCGACGGCGCGGACACCGACGTCGACGAGCCCGACGAAGAGGACGACCTCTACGCCAAGTACGCGGACTTCGCCACGGTCGCGGACGAGCCCGACGACATAGACCCCGCGCAGTTGGACGAGTCGTTCTGGACGGGCAAGCCCTCGGACAAGTAGGGCACCCGGGCGCTCACCCCACCCGGTAGGAGCCGTGCAGGCGCACGGCGCCCGCGTCGACGCCCTTGGTGCCGCGGACCACGCGCTCCCCGACCCCGGCCTCTGCCGCAGTGGAGCGCACCTCCCCCAACACCCACGCGTCCACGCCCGCCTGGCGCACGGCGCCGACGACTGCCGGGGCGTCCGCCTCGCCGACCACGGCGACCATGCCGACCCCGAGGTTCAGGGAGTCCTCCATGGCCTCCCACGACACGGAGCCGCCCCTGCGCACCCAGTCGAACACGGCGGGCACCCGCCACGAGCCGCGGTCCACCGACGCCACCGACCCGGAGGGCAGCACGCGCGACAGGTTCGCCGCCAGGCCGCCGCCCGTCACGTGGGACAGGGCGTGCACGCCCCGCCCGTCGCCGCCCCCTACGCCGAAGCGCTCGACCAGGTCCAGGCACAGCCGCGTGTACAGGCGCGTCGGCTCCAGGAGCTCCTCGCCCAGGGTGCGCCCGAACTCGCCGACGCGCCCCTCCAGCGGCGCCCCCGTGCGCGCCACGACCGAGCGGACCAGGGAGTAGCCGTTGGAGTGCAGTCCCGACGAGGCCATCGCCACCACCACGTCGGAGTCGGCGACCCGATCCGGCCCCAGAACGCGGTCCGCATCGACGGCGCCCGTCGCGGCCCCCGCGATGTCGTAGTCGTCGGGCTCCATGACGCCTGGGTGCTCGGCCGTCTCACCACCGACCAGGGGCGTGCCCGTGGCCTCGCAGGCCCGCGCGATGCCCTCCACGATGGCGGCGATGCGCTCGGGCACCACGCGGCCGCACGCGATGTAGTCCGTCATGAGCAGCGGGCGCGCCCCGATCACCACGATGTCGTCGACGACCATGCCGACCAGGTCCTGGCCGATCGTGCCGTGCGCGTCCATCGCCCGGGCGATCGCGATCTTGGTGCCCACCCCGTCCGTCGAGGTCGCCAGGAGGGGCCGCCTCATGCCCAGCAGGGCGGAGGCGTCGACCATCCCGGCGAAGCCGCCGGTCGCGCCGACCACGGTGGCGTCGTGCGTGCGCGCCACAGCGGCCTTCATGAGCTCGACGGCGCGGTCTCCGGCGGCGGTGTCCACTCCGGCGGTGGCGTAGTCAAGGGGGGTGTCGGTCATGGGTGGTGCCTTTCGCGGTGGGGCGCTCGACGGCGCCGTTCCTGGGTTATGGGGTCTGGTGGCGCCCGCGCCCTGCCGGGCGCCGCCGCGCGCCTAGCGGGAGGACGCGCCGGGCGCTGAGGGCAGGGGCGCGCCCGGGGGGACCGGTTCGGGGTAGTCCCCCGTGAAGCAGCCCAGGCACAAGGAGGTGCCCTGGCCCGTGGACTCCACCATCCCCTCCAGGGACAAGTAGGCCAGGGAGTCCGCGCCGATGGACTCGCGCACCTGGTCGACGCCCATCGACGAGGCGATCAGCTCCTCACGGGTCGGGAAGTCGATGCCGAAGAAGCACGGCCACGCGACCGGGGGGCTGGAGATGCGCACGTGGACCTCGGCGGCCCCCGCCTCGCGGAGCATCGCCACCAGCGCGCGCTGCGTGTTCCCGCGTACGATGGAGTCGTCGATGACGACCAGGCGCCTGCCCTCGATGACCTCCCGCAGGGGGTTGAGCTTGAGGCGGATGCCCAGCTGGCGCAGGGACTGGGTGGGCTCGATGAAGGTCCTGCCCACGTAGGCGTTCTTCACGAGGCCCTGGGCGAAGGGGATTCCCGACTCCTGCGCGTAGCCGATGGCGGCGGGCGTGCCCGAGTCGGGCGTGGGCATCACCAGGTCCGCGTCGACGGGGTTCTCCCGGGCCAGTGCGGCCCCCATCGCGTGGCGCGCGGCCACGATCCGACGGCCCCCGATCGTCGTGTCCGGGCGGGCCAGGTACACGTACTCGAAGACGCAGGTGCTGGCGCGGCTCACGGCGAAGCGCCACGAGCGGACGCCCGAGGCGCCGATCGAGACGAGCTCGCCGGGCTCGACCTCGCGCACCAGGGCCGCGCCGCACAGGTCGAGAGCGGCAGTCTCGGACGCCACGACCCACCCGGAGTCGAGGCGGCCCAGCACCAGGGGCCGGTAGCCGTGGGGGTCGCGCGCCGCGTACAGCGCGTCCTCGTCCATGAACACCAGGGAGAAGGCGCCTTTGAGGCGCGGAAGGACTTTGAGGGCGGCGGGCACCAGGGGCGCGCAGGCCCCCTCCTGGTCCACGGGCGGCGCGGGAGGAGCGGACTGGGCGGCCTGCGCGGGGGCGCCGCCGGCGGGCGCAGTGCGGCGGTCGCTGCCGGCGGCTCCCGCCCCGCCGCCGGGGCTGAGGACGGAGGGGGCGGCGACGAAGGGACGGGGCCCGGGCATCCCCTCCGCCATGCCGAGCAGCGCGGTCACCAGCGACGTGTCCGTCGTGGCCCCGTGCTGGAAGTCCTCCCCCTCCTGCGCGATGGAGGCGGCGAGGGCGCGCAACTCGTCCGTGTTCGTGAGGTTCCCGTTGTGGGCGAGGGCGACGGTGCCGTCGGGCGTGGGGCCCAGCGTGGGCTGGGCGTTCTCCCACACGTCCGCGCCCGTCGTCGCGTAGCGCACGTGCCCGACCGCGATGTGCCCCCTCAGGCCCTGCAGGGACTGCTCGGAGAACACCTGGTTCACCAGTCCCTGGTCCTTGTAGACGAGGATCTTCGACCCGTCGGAGGCGGCGATCCCCGCGGACTGCTGGCCGCGGTGCTGCAGCGCGTACAAGGAGAAGTACGTGAGGCGGGAGACGTCCTCCCCCGGGGCCCACACCCCGAAAACGCCGCACTGGTCGTGGGGGCGGTCGTCCTCGAGGACCCCGCGGCCGGGAAGTGACTGGTCAATCTGCTGCGAGACTGGAAGCACACCCCAACTGTCGCACAGTTTCCCCGGTCACACGGTAACTGTCCGCGTGAGATTCGCCCCTCCCGGTGCGGTCGCGCGCTGCCCGGGCAAGGGCGGCGGCATCCCGAGTCGCGGGACAGCGGCGGCGCGCCAGCGCCGCCCCCTGGACGGCGCTCCACAGCAGGGGGCGCTGACGAATCCATGGCCAGGCGGTGGTGCGGGGCTTCCACGCGCCTGCCCCCAGCCCGCTCGCCGGGGCCGGGCAGGCCGATAGTGCGACAATGGGAGGGCTATCGACTTAAGCGGCCGTGCAAGGAGGAACCCCTGTGGCCGATCCTACGCTCAGCGCCATTATGTGGGCGTTCGCGCTGCTCGTCACGGCGATCGCGCTCGTGGCGTTCGCGCGGGGCCTGGCGCACATGTGGCGCACCGTGGCCTCGGGCACGCCCGACCCCGGGCGCCTGCGCCCCGTCGGCCGGCGCCTCTGGGGCGTCGTCACCACCGCGCTGACCCACCGCGAGTTCAAGGGGCGCCCGTGGGTCAAAGCCGCCCACTGGCTTGTCATGATGTCCTTCCCCCTGCTGTTCCTCACCCTGGTCTCCGGGTACGCGCAGCTGCGCGACCAGACGTGGGCGCTGCCGCTCCTGGGGCACTTCATCCCCTGGGAATGGGTGACGGAGGCCTTCGCGTGGGCGGGGCTGGCCGGGATCGTCGTCCTCATGGCCGTGCGCCGCGCCGCGGGCAGCGGCTCGCCCGCCGAGGCCGCCCTGTCCAACGACGACCCCGACCGGGCGGCCTCCGCCGCGGCGGAGGCGATGGGCGTCAAGGACCCCGCGGTGCCCTCGCGCCTCGCAAGGCCCCATCCGCGGGACTCCTCCCCCCAGGGACTGGCCTCGCGCTTCCTGGGGTCCACGCGCTGGCAGGCCCTCTTCGTCGAGTGGGTCGTCCTCATCGTGTGCGCGTGCGTCGTCGCCCTGCGCGCCCTCGAGTCCGCCCTCCTCGGCGCCACGCCCGGCCTGGAGGGCCACGCGAGCGCCCTCCACTTCCCGCTCACCGCGTGGCTGGGCTCCCTCTTCGCGTCGGCCGCCTCGTCCTCGGCCCCCGCACTGGCGAACGCGGTCGTCGTCGTCTCAGCCGTCAAGGTCATCACATCGATGACGTGGCTGATGGTCGTCGGAGTGCAAACCGGCATGGGCGTCGCCTGGCACCGCTTCGTCGCCGTCCTCAACCTCTACGCGCGCCGCAACGCGGACGGGACGAAGTCCCTGGGGCCCGCCGACCACATGCTCGTCGACGGCGTGCCCGCCACCTCCCCCGACGACTTCGACGAGCTCCCCGAGGACGCCGTCCTGGGGGTGGGCGCCGTCGAGGACTTCTCGTGGAAGGCGCGCCTCGACCTCTACGCCTGCACCGAGTGCGGGAGGTGCCAGGAGCTGTGCCCGGCGTGGAACACCCAGAAGCCCCTGTCCCCCAAACTCCTCGTCATGGGCCTGCGCGACCACATGGAGTCCGCCTCCGCCAAGGAGATCGTCACCCGCTCCGACGGCGACGCGCAGTCCGGCGAAGACGGTGGCACCGGGGCCGGGCCGACCGGAGCCGGCGCAGCCGGGGAAGAGGACGCCGTCCTGCTCGACAAGGGAGTCGCCCCCTCCCCGCACTCCTTCGACCTGGTCACCGCCCTGGCCGCGTCGGGCGCCACCGGCCCGGGCGGGGTCCTCGACGTGGCGGGCCCCCTGGTGCCCGGCGTCGTCTCCGAGGAGGTCCTGTGGGACTGCACGAACTGCGGCGCGTGCGTGGAGCAGTGCCCCGTCGACATCGAGCACATCGACCACATCCTGGACCTGCGCCGCCACCAGGTCCTCATGGAGTCCGCCTTCCCCCGCGAACTGGCGCGCGCCTTCCGGGGCATGGAGTCCAAGGCGAACCCCTACAACCAGCCCGCACGCAAGCGCATGGACTGGGCGAAGGGCCTCGATTTCGAGGTCCCCGTCGTGGGCGAGGACGTGGAGGACGCCTCGGGCGTCGACTACCTGTTCTGGGTGGGCTGCGCGGGCGCCTACGACGACAAGGCGAAGACGACGACCGCCGCCATCGCGGAACTGCTCCACACCGCGGGAGTGTCCTTCGCGGTCCTGGGATCGGGGGAGTCGTGCACGGGCGACCCCGCGCGGCGCGCCGGGAACGAGGTCCTCTTCCAGATGCTGGCCGCCCAGGCCATCGAGACCCTCACCGAGGCCTCGCCGAAGAGGATCGTCGTCTCCTGCGCCCACTGCTTCAACACGATAGCCGGGGAGTACCCGGAGCTCGGCGGCCGCTTCGAGGTCATCCACCACACGCAGCTGCTCAACCGCCTCGTGCGCGAGGGGCTGCTCACGCCCGTGGCCGCCAGCGGACCGGATGGCGCCCCCTCCGACGGCGCCGACGGGGCGGGGGCCGCGGGAACAGGGACCGCCGCCCCGGGCAGCGGCGCCCCCCTGCGCGTCACCTACCACGACGCGTGCTTCCTGGGGCGCCACAACCGCGTCTACTCGCCGCCCCGGGAGCTCGTAGCCGCCCTGCCGGGGGTGGAACTGGTCGAAATGCCGCGCAACAGGGACCGCGCGATGTGCTGCGGCGCCGGGGGCGCGCACGCGTGGTTCGAGGAGACGCGGGGCACGCGCATCGCCGACGCCCGGATCGCGGAAGCCGCGCAAACGGGCGCCGACGTGGTGGCGACGGCCTGCCCGTTCTGCTCGCAGATGCTGGGGTCGGCCTCCGGGTCCAGCGCGGGGCTCGTCCCGGGCGCATCCGACGGGCAGGGGGCCGCGGGCAGCGGACTGCCCCAGGTGCGCGACGTGGCCGTCATGCTGCTGGAGGCGGTGCGCCGGGGCAAGGACGGGCGGGCCCCGGAGGGGGACTGACCGGAGCGGGTGCGGGCGCTGGACGCGCCCTGCGCACCCCGGGTCTGGGAGGGGGACCGGCCCCGCCTCAGTCCTGCGTCTCCTGGTCGTCTGCCTCTTGGATCTCCTCCAGGCCCACCAGGAACCCGTCCTCGTCGATGACGTTGCCGCCCGCCATCGTGGCGATGAGGCCCGCGGCGTTCTCGATGTCCGACGCCGAGCGGAGGCGTTCGCGGCGCGCCGAGCGCGACAGGGTGGCGTCGGGCGCGTCCAGCGACCCCCCGGGCAGCCATCGCACCTGGTACTCGATGATCGTCGAGGCGGTCCACGGCTCCCAGCGCAGGACGCGGGGCGGCGAGGGGACCGCGTGCACCTCGATCATCACTTCGGAGCGCCCCCCGATGGGGCCCACGAGCGCATAGCCCTCGACGACCTTCTGGGACTCCCCGGTGGCCGCGAGCTCCTGGCGCTCCCGCTCGATCCGCGCCGCGATGTCCTCGCGCATGGGCCCCAGGTCCTGGCGGAGCCGGGCGATCCTCTCCGCCTCGGCGTCCTCCATCTGCGGGGAGGGTCCGGCGGGCGAGAGGTCGCGGGCGTCGGCCAATCCCGTGAAGCCGCCCCTGTCGCGCAGGGCGCTGAGCAGATCCTCCGGGGCGATCCACCTGGGCGAGTACACGGTGAGGTTGACCGCGGACTCCGCGTCGGGTTCCATGACGAATCCCGACGGGGCGAGGCGCAGCGCGCCCGCCAGCCGCCGCGCCATCCGCGCGAGCGCCTGGAGGATCCGGTACTCGAGGCCGGTCGGCAGGCCGTCGGGGAAGGCCCTGGCCCATTCCCCCATCGACTCCGAGACCTCCTCGGAACGGGTCCGCGGGCAGTCCAGCACCCACGCCTGCGTGAGGGCCTCGGGTGTCCCCAGGGCCCGGCGCGCTGCGGCATCGACGCTCCACGCGCCGCGCAAGGTGGCCGAGGAGGACAAGCGCAGCTCGCCGGGGCCCACCCAGCCCGCGTCGTCCCACATGGACACCGCCAGGGCCTCCAATTCGGCGGGATCGACCTCGTCGGACAGGACCAGCACGTGCTTGTCGCGCACGCGTTCGACGTCGATGGCGGCAGCCGGGCCCTGCACGTCGAAGGAGACGGCTATCGGCGAGGCCGAGCCGGAGCGGGTGATCACGCCGGTGGAGTCGATCGTGAACGCCCCTTCCGTGGTGGTGAAGGTGGAGATCCCGAGCGCGGTCTTCGTCAGCGGGTTGTCCCCCGTTCCCGTGGGCAGGGCGTCCGCCAGGCTCGGTTGGGCGTCCGCGAGCCGTTCCTTCACGGAGCGCCTTTCCGGTGACGCCTGCCCCGCGGGGGCCGGCCCCTCCCCTGCCCGGGCCACCATCCCCGGCAGGGCGACGCCTTGGATGACGCCCGAGGACCGGGGGCGCTGCGATCCAGATGCGGGAGTCCCCCCGGCGGGGGGAACGGGTTCCGGTTGGGGGGCGGGCGCGGTCCCGGGCCCAGGGGCGCCCCGGCGGGCGGGGGCCGGGGAAGCGGGGACGGCGCGCTGCCGGCGCTCGGAGGGCGGGACGACGGGGGTAGAGCCCGGTTCCCGCTCCTGCCCGCGCTCGGGCGGCGGCGCAACGGGAACAGAACGCGGATCGCGCTCCGCCTCCGGCCCGCGCTCGGACGGAGGGACAACGGGGATAGAGCCCGGCTCCCACTTCGGCTCGCGCTCGGGCGGCGGCGCAACGGAGCCAGAACGCGGCTTCCACTTGAGCTGCGCCGGGGAGGGCGGGGCAGCGCGCTGCCCGCGCCCCGGCTCCGCCCCCCGCTCGGGCACCCGCTCAGACGAGGGCGACGAAGGCGGCTCCGAACGCCTCGACGGGGAGGACGACCGCCTCGACGGCCTGGGCGGAGCAGGAGCCGCAGCAGAGCGCGGCCCGCGCTCAGACGGCGGAACAACGGGAACAGAACGCGGATCGCGCTCCGGCTCCGGCTCGCGCTCAGACGGAGGCGCAACGGAGCCAGAACGCGGCTTCCACTTGAGCGGCGCCGGGGAGGGCGGGACAGGGCGCTGCCCGCGCCCCGGCTCCGCCCCCCGCTCGGGCACCCGCTCAGACGAAGACGGCGAAGGCGGCTCGGAACGCCTTGACGGGGAGGGCGACCGCCTCGACGGCCTGGGCGGAGCAGGAGCCGCAGCAGAGCGCGGCCCGCGCTCAGACGGCGCAACGACGGGAACAGAACGCGGATCGCGCTCCGGCTGCCGCGGCGCCGGGGAGATGGGGACAGCGCGCCGCCCGCGCTTGGTCGACGGCGCGACGGGGACAACGCGCCGCTGGCGTTCGGGCGGCGGACCAGCTGGCACAGCGCGCGACTCCGGTCCGCCAGCCCGCTCAGGCGACGACGGCGACTGCGGGGCCCCAGAACGCCGCAACGAGGAGGGGGAGCGCCTCGGCGGCCTGGGCGCTCTGACTGGTTCGCGCAGCGCCACGGGATCGCCGACCGGCGCAGCAGGTTCCAGCACGGTCTTCGGCTCCCTGGTGGAACGGGGTTCCATCGGCGCCGGGGGCTCCTCCTTCCGAGTGCTGGGAGGAGTGAACGCGTCCGGTCTGCGTTTCGGGCGGGGCGGCGGGGCCAGTGGCGTCATCTACCGGCCAATGCGCGTGGTCGTGAAACGCAGGTGGGTCCGCGACGGCGTGGGTCCGCGCTGCCCCTGGTAGTGGGAGCCCAGCCCCTCGCTGCCGTAGGGGACCTCCGCCGGGGAAGACAAGTCGAAGAAGCACAACTGCCCGATCTTCATGCCCGGGTACAGCAGGATCGGCATCGTCGCCGTGTTCGAGAGCTCGAGGGTCACGTGCCCGGAGAACCCGGGGTCGATGAAGCCCGCGGTCGAGTGCGTGAGGAGGCCGAGGCGCCCCAGGGAGGACTTGCCCTCCAGCCGCGCCGCGATATCGGCGCCCAGGCTCACCAGCTCGTACGTGGCCCCGAGGACGAACTCGCCCGGGTGCAGCACGAAGGGCTTCTCAGGATCGACTTCCACGAGGCGGGTGAGGTCCGACTGGTCCTCACGCGGGTCGATCACCGCGTACCTGTGGTTGTCGAAGAGGCGGAACAACCGGTCCAGGCGGACATCGATGCTGGCCGGCTGGACCAGGCCGCGGTCAAGCGGATCCAAGCGGATCCGGCCGGAGTCGAGGCTCGCCTTGATGTCGCGGTCACTGAGCAGCATGCCACGATTGTCCCACATCAGGAACGATTGTGGTGGACCGGGTGCGATCGTGGCGGACTGGCGGAGGACGCCCCACGGCAGCACGGGGCGCCGCGAGCGCCTCACACCAGGGGACGGCCGAACGCGTCGAAAGCGTAGGAGCCCGAGCGGGTGACGATCAGGATCAGCTCTACGACCGCCCAGAGCCACACGAAGGGGGCCGCGAAGCCCAGCGTGCACACAGAGACCAGCAGCTGGGTGAGTCCGCGGTTGGTGTGGCCCAGGTAGAAGTTGTGGAGGCCGAAGAGCCCGGCGAACAACGCCAGGATCACGACGATGAGCAACTGCCTGGGGGGCTGGTGGTACCCGCCCTGCCCGTACTCGAAGCGCCCGTACCCGTCCGGCTCCCCGTACTGGGGACTGGCGCACCAACCGGGCGCACCGTACTGGGATTCGCCGTACCCGTCCGGCTGGCCGTACTGGGGGTTCGTGTACCAATCGGGCGCCCCGTACCGGGATTGGCCGTACTCGTCCGGCTGGCCGTACTGCGGGCCTCCCCCGGCGGAGTAGGACCTCGACCAGTCGTGGTCCTGGGCGCGGGCGCCGGCGCCCCCATCCGCCCCGCCGGGCTCCGAAGAGGACGAGTGTGCGGAATCGGAAGCGGGGCCCAGTGCGCGCGGGGCCGTCCCCGGGCCTTGGCGCCTGTCGATCGAACTCATGCTTCCTCCTCCTGGTGGCAACGACTGACGACGCCTCCAGCATACGCAGCGCGCGGAGAGGGAACGATCCAGGTTCCCCCCTCAAAAACCCTGATTACTCAGTAATATTCTGTGGGGGTCAGGACAACGGCACGCCTTTGGCGTCCGCGCGGTACATCCCGACGCGGGCGGCCACCATGATGACCGAGATCAACGCCCAGACGACCAGCAGCCCCAGGGCCCAGCAGCCCACGTGGAACAGCCGGTACGCCCCCTCCAGCGCCCGCACCTGGTCCAGAGTCGGGAGTTTGGCGTTGTAAGGGCCGAAACTGGGATCCGCGATGATCATGCCGACCATCACGATGGATGCGACGATCATACCGATCCCCGCGATGTTGAGCACCAGTTTGCCGAAGGCGGTCTTCTTGAAACCCATGTAGAAGTCGCCCGCGCCGACACCACTGAGGAACAGGTGCAGCAGCAGCGCGGAGGCGTAGGACTTCGCCGGTGCCGGAGCACGGTACCCCTGCCCGGCGGCGCGGTACTGCGCATCCGGCTCCGTGCAGGGGTCCGCCGCCCCTGCCTGCGGGGACGCGTAGGGGTCCGTCGCCCCTCCCTGCGGGGACATGTAGGGCACCGCGTAGGGATTCATCGTCCCTCCCTGCGGGGGCGCGCCGGGCCCACCGGCCGACGAGGAGGACCCCCCGTCGGGCGCGTAGGGCTCCACCACCGGCGGATCCGAAGGGGAGGCGGGCGCTTGCGGATCGGGGGTCGTCATCGTTCAGTCTCCTCGCACAGCGTGTTGACGGCGCCACGGGCACCCGCGGCTCCATACAGTGTCCCGCCCACAATACGGCCCCGCACCCGGTCGGCGCTCGGCGCGCCCACAACGCGGCGGCGGCCCCTGTCCTGCGCGCGACGGCGACCGCGCCCGCCGATACGCTGGGGCGGATGATCCGCACCCCCGAACCCGCAGAAGCAGCCGCCCTGTTGGACGTCCTCACCTCGTGGTACGACCACAACGGGCGCGACGTGCCGATGCGCGCCGACGGCGTCACCCCGTGGGGAACGCTCGTGTTCGAGGTCATGAGCCAGCAGACCCCACTGGTCCGCGTCGCCCCGGTCTGGCTGAGGTGGATGCGTTTGTGGCCCGCCCCCGCGGACCTCGCCGATGCGCCCACCGCCGACGTCCTGGTGGAATGGTCGACCCTGGGCTACCCCTCCCGGGCGCTGCGCCTCCAGCAGTGCGCCACCCGCATCCGGGACGCCCACGGCGGAATGGTTCCCACCGATCACGCCCAGCTGCTCGATCTGCCCGGCGTGGGCGGGTACACGGCGGCGGCGCTCGCTTCGTTCCAGTTCCACCAGCGGATCGCGGTGCTGGACGTCAACATCCGCCGCGTCGCCTCGCGGCTCTTCGACGGGATCGAACTGCCCGCGTCCTCCGCCCCGACGAAAGCAGAACGGGAGCGCGCCGAGGCGGTCCTGCCCGAGGACGGCCACGAATGCGCCGCGTGGAACCTGGCGCTCATGGAGTTCGGTGCGCTCGTGTGCACGCAGCGCTCGCCCGACTGCCCCGCGTGCCCCATCCGCGAGCGGTGCCGGTGGGCCGGGCGCGGCTACCCGCGCGCCGCCAAACGCCCGAGGACCCAGCAGTGGCGGGGAACGGACCGGCAAGCCCGGGGGCGCGTCCTGGCGGCGCTGCGCGCTGCCCACTCCACCGCGCCCCGGGGACGCGCGGGCATATCCCGCGCCGAAGCGCTCAGGGCCGCCACCCTGCCCGGTGCCGAGGAGGGCCAGGCCCAGCGCGCCCTCGCCTCGCTCATCGCCGACCGGCTGGTCGCCTACGACGAGGCGTCCTCACGGATCACCCTCCCCTGATCCGGGCGCACCGCCGCGGCCTAGTACCGGATCGCGTCGATGGGCTTGACGCGCACCGCGGCGAAAGCGGGGATGATCCCGCACAGGGCGCCGATCCCCGTCGAGATCGCGAGGCCGTCGCAAGCGGCGCCCAGGGGGAACGCCGGCTTGTCCTGCAAGATGATGCCCATCGACTCCAACGGGAGGAACCGCACCACCAGGATCGCGACCGCCACGCCGAGCACGCCCGCCAAGAACGTCGCGACCACCGACTCCATGAACACCGCGAAGAACACGCGGCCGGCCGACGCCCCCAGGGCGCGGCGGATGCCTATCTCGCGGACCCGCTGGCGCACCGTCACGATCGCGACGTTGAGCAGCCCCAGCGCCCCCAGGAAGACCACGATCCCCCCGATCACCATGATCACCGTCCGGATCTGCCCCAGGGCGCCGCTGTCCATGCCGTCCCGGTCCCCTCCGGAGGCGGTGCCCTCCCAGCCCGGGCCGAGCACCGACGCGAGCGCCCGCGGAACGATCTGGCGCGCCTCGTCGACCTGGTCGGGGCCCACCCACACCAGCATCTCCACCGAGGAGCGGTCCGGCTCGTCGGACCGGCCGGGCGAGGCCGAGGCGCGCACATTCGCCCACGCCGAGTAGGCGGCGTACATGACGGGCGGCTCGTAGGGGGTCTTGGCCGACACGACCCCGACGACGCGGAACTGGGCGTCGGAGTCGGAGGAGTGCAGGACGATGGGCCGCTCGTCGATGGGGGCGCGGCCCAAGCAGTCCCACATCGCCGCGTTGATGACGACGGGGGTCAGGCGCTGGTCGGCATCCGCGTCATCGACCCACCTTCCCCGCAGGGGCTTGATCCGGTAGATGATGTCGTAGGCCGGGTCCACGGCCCGGACCAGCGGGTCCTGCCATCCGAGCTCCGGCTCGACCACGGGGTGCCCCCGGAACTCACCGGTCTGACGGGACTGCCAGATCTCGTCGAGGGTGACGCCCCCGTTCTCCACCCGGGCCCAGTAGGGGATGGACAGGCGGTCGGCCACGGTCGCCATGGCGTCCCCCACCGGGTCCGGGACCGCTGTCGGGGACTGGCCGTCCTCCGCCGCCGGGTCTGTGTCCGACGAGGACGGGGCCGGGGCGGGCGCCGCCGGGGAGTCCCCGGCGTCCGAACCCGACTTCGAGGCGGTGACGTGGAGGGTCGTGGCGCGCCCGTCCATGGCCTCGGTCATCTCCTTGCTCGACTGGACGATGAGGTCGCCCAGGGCGATGACCGTGGACATGGCGGCGACGGCGGCGACGACGCCCACCAGGGACAGGACGACGCGGGCCCGCTGGACCTTGACCTCGCTCCACGCCTCCACGAGGGCGCCGAACAACTGGTGCAGTGCCCTCATTGCTCCTCCTCCGCCCAGTCGCGCCCATCCGCCCCATCGCCCCGGGCCCCGGGGGCCTCCGTCCTGGAGGTTCCCGCCCCGTCGGGTCCGTCGTCGGGGGGCGGTGGCGGCTCCTGCGGGGAGCCCCCCACGAAGTCGGCCGCGGAGCCCAGGCGGTGGAGGACTCCGTCGAAGAGTTCGAACACAGTGTGCGAGCGGGCGGCGATCGCCATGTCGTGGGTGATGGTGATGAGCGCCGCGTCGTTCTCCTCCGCGACGCTCTCCAGCAGGTCCATGACGGCTCCCCCCGTGTGCGGGTCGAGCGCCCCGGTCGGCTCGTCGGCCAGGATCGTCTTCGGTTTGCGCACCAGGGCGCGGGCTATCGCGATGCGCTGCTGCTCGCCGCCCGACATCTGGGAGGGGTAGGAGTCGGCCCGGTCCCCCAGGCCGACGCGCTCGAGCATCTCGGTCGCCAGGCGGCGCCTGCGCCAGAAACCGGGGCCGGCCTCGTAGAGCAGGGGGACCTCGACGTTCTCCACCGCCGTGCGCGCCGCGAATATGTTGAACTGCTGGAACACGAAGCCGAAGGAGGCCCCGCGCATCCGGGCCCGGCGCCCCTCGCGCAGGCCCACGGCGTCCACCCCGTCGACGCGGTAGGTCCCCGAAGTCGGCCGGTCCAGCATCCCCACGATGTTGAGCAGGGTCGACTTGCCCGTACCCGAGCGCCCCACGATGGCGACGCGCTCGCCCGCCTCGACGTCCAGTGTCACGCCGCGCAGGATGCGCAGGTCCTCCCCGTCGGGCAGGGACACGGTGCGGGTCACGTCCCGCAGCTCGACGAGCGCCATATCAGTCCCGGCCCCCGGAGTCGCCCGCTCCCTGGCCGCCGGTGAAGCCGTTGCCGTGATCGCCGCCCGGGCCCGGTTCCCAGCCGCCCCGCTCCGCGTCCTCCTTGCGGGCGCTCGGCGTGAACTCGAGGATCTCCTCGCCCTCGCTGAGACCGGACTTCACCTCGATGACGCGCCCGTCGGTGAGGCCGAGCTCGACCTGGGCCTTGGTCTGGGTGCCGTCGTCGGAGGGCAGGTACACCGTTCCCTGCTGGTAGCGGCCCTCGACGGCCGACACGGGGACCACGAGGACGTCGGTGGCCTCGCCGGCCGTCACGTCCATCGTCACCTTCAGGCCGGCGAACACCTTCTGGTCGGAGGGGATCGCGCACTTCGCCCTCACGCCGCCCGGCGTGGCCGACGAGGAGGGGTCCTGCTCCTTCTGGGGGCCCTGGGGCGACTGGGGCGCGCCGATCGCCAGGCCCGAGCACTCGAAGGGGGCGGGCCCGTTCTTCACGGCGATGGTGGCCGTGGAAGGGGGATCCTGGAGGCGGTAGAGCTGCTCGGCGTCCAGGGACGCCACCGCGGAGAAGGTGCCGGGCGACACCGTGCCCACGGTGTCCCCGACCGCGAAGGACTGGCCCACCAGCGCGCTCATGCGCAGCGTGCCGGAAACAGGGGCCCGGACGACCGCTGACTTGAACGACGGCTTGCCCGGCTGGGTCGTCGTGTTCCCCTCCGGATCCGTTGTCTGCGTGTCCTCGCCGGGCACCTCCTTGCGGACCTCCAGGAGGGGGTCGCCCTCGTCCACTGCGGCGCCGTCGTCGGCGAGGACCCTGAAGACCTGCCCGTCCAGCGTGGCGCGCACCTGGGTGGCCTCATCGGCCTCGATGGTGCCCGTGAGCGTCACCGTGTTCTTCACGGACCCCTTGGCCACGACCGTTGTGATCTGCCCGTAGGCGCCCGAGGGGTCCAACGACTGGGCCTCCTCCGCAGACGAGCCGGGGAAGAACGCGAACTTCACCAGCGCGACCGCGATCACGGCCCATATGAGCACCTTCACGACGTCCAGCACCCTCATGGCGCGGCTCCTAGCAGCCACAATGCCTCCCGCACGGATCATTGCCTCGGAACAGTACCGACAGTCTAGGGCCAAGGCCGCGTCCTGCGGTACCCGCTCGGCGCAGTGGGCTGCTTTCACAGCGATACCGGCACTTTCACAGCGCTACCACACTTCGCAAGTGTTATAACACTTGCGAAGTGACGGTATCCCTTTGAGAACTCCACTTCGCTTGCAAAACAGCCCGAGCACCCGCACCGACCACCCCGCCCCGCGATACAGGGCCCCGGAAAGAAGGCCCCGACCATTTGGGCATGGAACAGAGGCCTGGCCGGGGCTCGATTGGTTCCATCCAACGCGACACGCATCCGACTCCGGTAGAGCGTGTGGCGCAAAACACGCGGATGCCGCAGTCCTCGCGGACGCGCCTTGAGCCCCCGCCCTCCGGAGCGCATAGTGGAAGCATCCCCCGCAGACCCGGGACCATCCACCGGGCCCAGCCCCGGCCCCCGGACCGTACACGAGGAGCACCATGATCCGCCGCGCCACCCCAGACGACGCGAACGCCCTGTCAGCCCTGGCCTCGCGGGCGTTCAGCGAGACCTTCGGCCACCTCTACAGGGAAGACGACTTGAGCGCCTTCCTGCGCGAGGCGTACGCGCCGGACGTGCTCCGAGCGGAGCTGGCCGACCCCGACCGGGCGACGTGGCTGCTCTTCCCCGACTCCGCGCCCAGCGGCCCCGACGGTCCCTGCGGCCCGGACGGCGCCGACTGCCCGGAGGGGGCGGGGCAGGCGCCTGTGGGGTACGCGAGCGCGCGCCCCGCGGCCCTGCCCCACGACGCCGTCCGCCCCGGCGACGGCGAGGTCCAGCGGCTCTACGTGCTGTCCGGGCACCAGGGCAACGGGAGGGGGAGCGCCCTGCTGGCCACCGCACTGCGCTGGCTGGAGCGCGAGGGCCCGCGCCCGGTGTGGCTGGGCGTGTGGAGCGGGAACCCCGGTGCCCAGCGCCTCTACGAGCGCCACGGGTTCTCCCACGTCGGCGAGTACGCGTTCATGGTCGGCTCCCACGCGGACCACGAGCTCATATACCGCAGGCCCCCGCTGTGAGCGGAACTGCGCCGCGCAGACCACTTGACGCCCCCGTCGGGGCCACACAACAATGAAAGAACCGCTTCGGGTCGCGCCCACCGCGTGGATCGGGACCGGGCACCAGTCGCCGTCACCAAGGAGGGGCCATGCCGGACAGCGCCGCGGACCACAGCGATCCCGATTCCCTGTTCGCCAGCGGCCAGGAGGAACTCGACCGGGGGCGCCTGGCGGAAGCCGAAGCGCTGCTGCGCCAGAGCCTGGCCCTCTACGAGGCCCGCGAGGGGACGGAACTGGAGCAGGCCCGGTGCCTGTACTCGATGGCCACCGCCATCTACTACCTGGGGAGGCTGGGCGAGGCCGAGTTCCACTACCGCCGCGCGCTCGGCCTCTACGCGTCCTTCGAGGGGGCCGAGGGGCTCCAGGCCGACTGCCTCAAACGCATCGGAACGATCGCCCAGTCCCTGGGTAACCACTCGCAGGCGGAGGAGCTGTACCAGCAGGCGCTCGAGTACTACCGCCAGTACCGGGGGACCGAGTACATCCAGGCGACGTGCCTGTACCGCAGGGCCTGCGCGCTCGCACGGATCGGGCGCCCCGCCGAGGCGGAGGGGCTGCACCGCGAGGCGCTGGCCATCTACACCCGCTTCGAGGGCACGGAGCACGCCCAGGCGGAGTGCCTCAACGACTTGGCGAACACGGTCGCGTCCGTGGGCCGCCTCGACGAGGCGGAGGACATGTACCGCCAGGCGCTGCGGCTGTACGCGAACCTGGACGACACCGCCCAGCGCGACAAGGCCGACTGCCTCTACAACCTCGCCCACCTGGTCGGAGCGAAGGGCCGCTGCGCCGAGGCCGCGGCCTTCTACCGGGAGGCGCTCGCCCTGTACGAGGGGGTCGGCGGCACCGAGCAGGACCGCGCCGACTGCCTGCGGGGCCTGGGGGACGCGCACCGGAACCTGGACCGCTCGAAGGCGGAGGACTTCTACCGCCGGGCGCTGCCCCTCTACCAGGGGATCGAGGGCACGGCGCGCAACCAGGCCCGCTGCCTCAACAACCTGGCCCTGGTGCTGGTCGACGGCGGTCGGGCGGACGAGGCGGTGGACCTGTACCGGCAGGCGCTCCCGCTCTACACGCTGCCCGACCAACTGGGCCTGCCCGACGCCGAGCTGAGGAGGGCGTACTGCCTGTACAACCTGGCGCTGGCCACCAAGGAGCTCGGCAGGCTGTCTGAGGCGGAGGACTTCTTCCGCCAGGTGCTCGACCTCTACGGGGGCCTCGGCGTGGGCGACCGCGACCGGGCCGAGTGCCTTTTCGACCTGGCGGACGCGCTGCGCGCGATGAACCGTTTCGTCGAGGCGGAGGACTGCTTCCGGCAGGCGCTCGACATGTTCGAGGGCATTGAGGGCGCCGAACGGGAGCGGGCGAACTGCCTGAGCTCCCTGGGGCTCACCTACACGAACCTGGGCCGCCCGTCGCGTGCGGAGGCGATGTTCCACAAGGCGCTCGGCCTGTACTCGGCCATTGGCGGCGCCGAACGGGACAGCGCGAGCTGCTGCTTCGGCCTGGGGCTCGCGCTGCGCGCCATGGGGCGCCTGGCGGAGTCCGAGCGGAGCTACCGCCGCGCGATCGGCCTGTTCTCCGCGGTCCCGGGTACCGAAGAGGTCCGCGCCAGTTGCATGGGGCACTTGGCCGGAGTCGTGGAGGCGCAGGGCCGCGCGGCCGAGGCCGAGGAGCTGCGCCGCCAGGCCAGGAGCATGTGAGGCCCGTACCGGGGTGGCAGCGGCGCGGTCCACGGCGCTCGCGCACCGCTCGGACCGGCTCCGCGCCGTTCGAGCCCGCGGAGCGGTCGCTCCACCGCGGGCGCCCTCAGCGGCGCGCGGGGCCATCGGTCCGCCGCAGGCGCCTTGAGCGGCATGCGGGGGCGCGAATCGCCGCCCGTTCCACCCACCGGAGCGCGCCTCAACCCGGGTGGTGGGCATCCGCGAAGGGATCCCAATGCGGATCCGTCCTCACTTCCAGTTCCGCCGCACGGGCAGCTTCCGCTGCCGCGTCCGGCCCGCTGAAGTGGGCGATGAGCGCGTGGGCCATGTCCATTCCCGCGGCGACGCCCGACGAGGTCCACCGGTCGCGGTCGTGCACCCACCTGGCCCGCGGCACCCACTCCACGTCGCGGCCGAACCCGGACGCCCAGGCGAAGGACCTCTTGTTCGACGTAGCGCGGTACCCCTCGAGGAGCCCCGCCGCGGCGAGGACCGCGGATCCCGTGCACACCGAGGCGACGACGGGCGCCCTGGCCGCCCAGGGCGCGAACACGTCGAGGAAGGCGCGGTCGCCCACGAGCCGCCGCGTCCCCGGGCCCCCTGGGACCACAACGATATCGGCCGCCCCCTCCAGGGGGAGGGGCGCGAGGACCCGCGCGCCCTGGCCCGAGCGCACTGCCCCCGGCTCGTCGGCGTGGTAGGTGATCTCGTAGTCGGAGGGGAGGAAGCTGAGCAACTCCACCGGTCCGAACACGTCCAACAACTCGAAGCCCTCGAAGAGGACGACTGCCACAGTCCACCGCGCCCCAGCCACGCGCCCTCCCCTCGGCACTATCGGTCCTACGCTTCCAGCCCTGGTCGTCCCGGCCCGGCGCGGAACAGGGTGCAGCGGACAGGGCCCGCAGCGCCCGGGCGCTCCGCGCAGGATCACAGGGCGGCTCCGCGCGGCCGCGGCCCTTGGGCGGCACCCGGATGCGCTTGACGACGACTCCGGGGACGCGCCCGTCGGCGGCACCCGGGATACGGAGAACCCCAGCAACGCGCTGTCGCGGTGCCGGGGCCTGTCCCGGAGCGGGCGACGGGAATCGAACCCGCCTCTGAAGCTTGGGAAGCTTCCATTCTACCGATGAACTACGCCCGCGGGTGTCCCCCCTTTTGAGGAAGACTCAATGATCATAGCGGGAACTGGAGCCCGCGTCCACCCCTGCCCGAATAGTGCGCCCGCGCGCCCGGTGGCGCCCCGTGCACCGGACGGAGCCGCGGGGGACGTATCCTGGGGCGATGAGTCCGCGCCCAGTCGTCGCCGCCGCCATCGTCGATTCCCTTCGCGCCCCCACCAGGCTCCTGTGCGCCGCGCGCGCCTACCCGCCGCAGCTGCGCGGCCGCTACGAGCTCCCCGGCGGCAAGCTCGAGCACGGCGAGGCGCCCCTGGAGGGCCTCGCCCGCGAGATCCGCGAGGAGCTGTCCACCGCGATCAGGGTCGGGGAGCAGGTGCGGGCGCCCTCGCCCGGTGCCGGGGACGCCCGCCGAGTCGGCGCTGACGGGGCTGCCCGCCGAGTCGGCGCTGACGGGGCTGCCCGCCGAGTCGGCGCTGACGGGGCCGGAGACGGCCCCTCCGCCGGAGCCGACAGCGCCGCCTCCCCCGGGCCGTCGTGGTGGCCGATCCTGCAGGGCAGGGTGATGGGCGTGTGGCTGGCGGAGGTGGCGCCCGGCTCGCCCGCCCCCACGGCCGGCGGGTCCCACTGCTCCCTGGAGTGGGTGCCGCTGGACCGGGTCGAGGCCCTGGACTGGATCGGCCACGACTTGGACGTGGTGCGCGCCGTGGTGGGGGCGTGCGGGGAGGCACCTTTGGCGACGGACGGACCCGGTCTGTCAGAATAACGGCATGCCAAAGATCATCGGTACCACCTTGGCCGACCACCGGGAGCTGACCCGGAGGCGGCTCTTCAACGCCCTCGGCGCACTGCTGGCCGAGGAGCCCTTCGACGCGATCACCATGTCCCGGATCGCCCAGAAGGCGGGGGTGGGCCGCACGGCGGTGTACAACCACTTCGCCGACAAGGAAGTGCTGCTGCTGGCCTACATGCGCCAGGTGACCACCGGGTTCACGGAGGTCCTCCGCCGCCGCCTCGACGAGGAGCCCGATCCGGTCCGGCGCCTGCGCGTCTACCTGCGGGCCCACATGGAGATGACGGACCGCTACCACCTGATGAGCGGGGTCGCCCTGCGCAAGCACATGTCGCAGGAGAACTCCTCGCACCTGCGCGACCACGCGGGCGTCGTGGGCGGGGTGCTGCTGTCGATCCTGGACGACGCCGTCGCCGAGGGGGCGATCCCCGCGCAGAACACCCTGGGCCTGGTCCACCTCATCCACTCCGCGATGGCGGGCCAGCGCCTGCCCCGGGACCCGCAGGAGCGGGGGGCGGCGCTGCGCATGACGGAGGCTTTCATCCTGCGGGCCGTCGGCGTGCCCGAGAAGAAGGTGGCGGAGGTAACGAGCGAGGGACCAAGGTCCCTGGAATAGTCCCGCGCAGCGCCTCGTTGAACAACACAGCAGCGACAAAGACAAGGAGAAGCATGGCAACCGTCGCCCTCACCCAGGACAACTTCGAGAAGACCATCGCCGGACCGGGCATCGTGCTCGTGGACTTCTGGGCGCCGTGGTGCGGCCCCTGCCGCCAGTTCGGACCCGTTTTCGAGGCGGCCTCCGAGGCGCACCCGGATGTGGTGTTCGGCAAGATCGACACGGACCAGGAGAAGCAGCTGGCCATGGCCGCGCAGATCGAGTCCATCCCCACGCTGATGGCATTCCGCGACGGAGTCGCTGTGTTCCGCCACTCCGGGTCCCTGCCGCAGTCGGCGCTGGACGACCTCATCGGACAGATCGGGGCCCTCGACATGGACGAGGTGCGCGCGAAGATCGCCGCAGCGGCCGACCAGGAGGCGTGACGCCGACGACGGCAGTCGGACAGCGCCCCCGCGCAACGGCGTGGCTGAGCAACGAGGGCCCCGGGAATCCCGGGGCCCTCGGCGCGTCCGCGCCCGGTCAGTGTCAGCGGGCGAGCAGCTCGGCGGCGACCAGTTCGGCGATCTGCACGGCGTTGAGGGCAGCGCCCTTGCGCAGGTTGTCGCCGGAGACGACCAGGACGAGCCCGCGATTGCCGGGGACGGCCTGGTCCTGGCGCACGCGCCCGACCAGGACCTCGTCGCGGCCCGCGGCCTCCAGCGGGGTCGGCACGTCCACGAGGCGCACGCCGGGCGCCCCGGCCAGCACCTCGAGGGCGCGGCCCGGCGTGATCGGACCGGAGAACTCGGCGTGGATCGTCAGGGTGTGGCCCGTGTAGACGGGGACGCGCACGCACGTGCCGGACACCGCGAGGTCGGGGATGTGCAGGATGCGGCGGGACTCGTTGCGCAGTTTCTGCTCCTCATCGGTCTCCCCGCTGCCGTCGTCCACGATCGAGCCCGCCAGGGGCACCACGTCGAAGGCGATGGGCGCGGCGTAGACGCCGGGGGCGGGCAGGAAGACCGCGCGGCCGTCCAGCGCCAGGCCGGCCAGATCCTGCTTGACACCGGCCTCGATCTGCCCGGTCAGCTCGGCGACTCCAGCGCGCCCCGAGCCTGAGACGGCCTGGTAGGAGGACACGAAGAGGCGCTCCAGTCCGCCCGCCGCGTCCACGAGGGGCCCCAGCACGGGCATGGCCGCCATGGTCGTGCAGTTGGGATTGGCGATGATGCCCTTGGGGCGGTCCGCGGTGTCCTCGGGGTTGACCTCGGAGACCACCAGCGGCACATCGGGGTCCTTGCGCCACGCCGAGGAGTTGTCGACGACGACCGCGCCGGCTGCCGCGAACCTGGGCGCGTACTCGCGCGAGGCCGTGGCACCGGCGGAGAACACGGCGATGTCGATGCCCGCATAGTCGGCCGTCGCAACGTCCTCGACGACGACCTCCTTGCCCTTCCACGTCAGGGTCGTTCCGGCGCTGCGCGCGGACGAGAAGAAGCGAATCGTCCCGACCGGGAAGTCACGTTCCTCCAGCAGGGTGCGCATGACGCGCCCCACCTGCCCCGTTGCTCCGACGACGGCGACGTTGAGTCCGCTCATGGTGTTCTCCTTGTTGTTGTGCGCGCGCCCGTACGACGGGGCGGACGCGGGTGGGATCTGTGGCGACGGGGCCCGCCCGCCCCGGTGGTGCCCTGGCCTCCGCGGGGCCGGGCGCCCCGGGTCCGGTCGGCGCTCAGCGGCCGGTGCCTCCGTAGACGACCGCCTCGGTCTCCGAGGCGTCGAGGCCGAAGGCGGTGTGCACCGCCTGGACCGCGCGGTCCAGGTCCTCCAGGCGCGTGACGACGGAGAGGCGGATCTCGGAGGTGGAGATCAAGTCGATATTGATGCCCGCGTTGGAGAGCGCGGAGAACAGGCGGGCCGACACGCCCGGGTTCGTGCGCATGCCGACGCCGATCAGCGACAGTTTGCCGATGTCCGGGTTGTAGCGCAGCTCGTCGTAGCCGATCTCGGCGCGCGCCTCCCCCAGGGCGTCGAGGGCGGCGCGGGCGTGGTCCTCGGGCAGGGTGAAGGTGATGTTCGCCTTCGTGGGGTCCGAGACGGGGATGTTCTGGACGATCATGTCGATGTTCGCGCCGACCTCGGCGACCACCGCGAAGACTCGGGCGGCCACACCGGGGTTGTTGGGCACGTTCGTGACCGTGATCTTGTCCTGGGAGCGGTCGTGCGCGATCCCGGAGATTATGGGTTTTTCCATGGTGGGCTCCTCGGGGTGTGCCAGTGCGGCGTCGGGCACGAGGCCCTTGAGGTCGGGGTGGGCGGGGGCGTCGGAGATCCACGTGCCGTTCTTCTCGGAGAACGAGGACCGCACGTGCAGGGGGACGCCGTAGCGGCGCGCGAACTCGACGGCCCTCAGGTGGAGGATCTTCGCTCCGTGCGCCGCCATCTCCAGGGTCTCCTCCTGGGTGAGGGTGCGCAGGCGGTGGGCCTTGGGGACGATGCGCGGGTCGGCGGAGAACAAGCCGTCGACGTCGGTGTAGATCTCGCACACATCGGCGCCCAGGGCGGCGGCGAGGGCCACGGCTGTCGTGTCCGAGCCCCCGCGCCCCAGGGTGGTGACGTCCTCGTCCTTGGAGACCCCCTGGAATCCGGCGACGATGGCGACCTGGCCGTCCCTGACGGCGCGGGCGACGCGCTCGGGGACCATGCCGATGATCTGGGCGGCGCCGAAGTGCGAGTCCGTGCGGATGCCCGCCTGGGCGCCCGTGTAGGCGCGGGCCTCGACGCCGAGCTCCCCGACGGCCATCGCCAGGAGGGCCATGGAGATCCGCTCCCCCGCGGACAGCAGGATGTCCATCTCGCGCTCGGGGGGCTCGGAGCTGAGCTCCGCGGCGGCGTCGAGCAGGTCGTCGGTCGTGTCGCCCATGGCGGAGACGACCACGACCACCTGGTGGCCGGCGTTGTGCGTGTCGGCGATGCGGCGGGCCACCCGTTTCATGGCCGCGGTGTCGGCCACGGAGGACCCGCCGTACTTCTGCACGATCAGTGCCACGTGTTACTCATTTCTGCAGGCGTCACGGGGCAGCGCGACGGGCGCGGCCCGTGGGCGGCCCTGAGCCGCCGTCCACAATCCTATGACTCCCGGGTCCGCTTCCCCGATCCGACCGTTATGTGGGAAGTCACCACTGCCCGTCGGCGGGCCGCGCACGAGCAATCAGCGGGCCGGGCGGGACCAACAGCCGACGGACTGGAGCAGCGCCGGGCGGGACCAGCGGGGCGGCCCCCGCCCCGTGGACGCGGATCCGCGCCGAACCCGTGACATGGGGTACACGCAGTCCCTAAAGTTGGAGCATGCCCGCGCACGATCCGGGGGCAGGGCACACGAAGGAGACGCGATGACCGAATCACTGGCACTGTATGGCACCCCCGTCGTGCACGGAGTCGCTTACGCCCCGGCTGTGTGGGTCCACAGGCCGCCGCTGCCGCCCCAGAGCGCCCCGGCGCTGCCCGCACCGCACCGCGAGGACGAGGTCCGCCGGTTCATGGAGGCTCAGAGCGCCGTCGCCGACTCCCTCTTCGACAAGTCCCTGCGCGCCACCGAGCAGGCCGCGGACGTCCTGGTGGTGACCGCCTCCATCGCCACCGACCGCGCTTGGACGCGCGATGTCGCCGAGCGCATCCGCAAGGGGACCCCCGCCGTCCAGGCGGTCATGGCGGCGACCGCGCGCTTCGTCGTGATGTTCGAGACGGCGGGCGGCGTCATGGCCGAGCGCACCACGGATCTCATGGACGTGCGCGACCGGGTCATCGCCCACCTGCAGGGCATGCCCGAACCCGGGATCCCCGCCGTGTCCGAGCCCTTCGTGCTGCTGGCCGACGACCTGAGCCCCGCTGACACCGCCGGGCTGGACCCCTCGCTGTGCCAGGCGATCGTGACGCGCCTGGGCGGGCCCACCTCGCACACGTCGATCATCTCCCGCCAACTGGGGATCCCCTGCGTGGTGGCCGCCCGCAGGCTCCGCGAGATCCCCGAGGGGGAGCCCGTGCTGGTCGAGGCCGCCGACGGCCTGTTGACGACGGGCGTGGACCCGCGGGTGGCGCACTCCCTGGTCGAGGCGGACCTGCAGCGCCGCACCCTGGTCGAGGAGTGGCGCGGCCCCGCCGCGACCAGTGACGGGCGGGCGGTCGAGCTCCTGGCGAACGTGGGCGACGCGGCAGCCTCGGAGGCCGCCCACGAGGGCGGACTGGCCCAGGGGATCGGCCTGGCCCGCACGGAACTGGCGTTCCTCAAGTCCACGGCCGAGCCGGGCGTCACCGACCAGGTGCGCGCCTACGCCCAGGTGATCGCCCCGTGGCGCGGCAGCAAAGTCGTCGTGCGGACCCTGGACGCCGGCTCGGACAAACCGGTCGCCTACGCGACACTGCCGGGCGAGGAGAACCCGGCCCTGGGCGTGCGCGGCATCCGCACCTCCGGCCCCTACCCCTCGATACTCGCGAACCAGTTGGACGCCATCGCCATCGCGGCCATGAGCGCCCCGGAGACACGGGTGTGGGTCATGGCGCCCATGGTCTCCACCATCCCGGAGGCGCAGTGGTTCTCAGCGATGGTCCGCCAGCGCTGCGAGACCTACGGGGTCGACCTGCGCGCCGGCATCATGGTGGAGGCCCCCTCCGTGGCGATCCTCATCGACCAGTTCCTGGAGGCCGTGGACTTCGTGTCCATCGGCACGAACGACCTCACCCAGTACACGATGGCCGCCGACCGCACCTCCGCGGACCTGGCCGAGTACGCCGACCCGTGGCAGCCCGCGCCCCTGTCGCTGATCGCGCAGGTCGCCCGGGCGGGCGCCCGCACGGGCAAGCCCGTCGGCGTGTGCGGCGAGGCCGGGGCGGACCCCTTGCTCGCCTGCGTCCTGGTCGGCATGGGGGTGTCGTCCCTGTCCATGGCGTCCGGGGCGATCCCGGGCGTGGGGGCGATGCTGGCCACCGTGACGATGGACCAGTGCGAGGCGGCGGCCAGGGCGGTCGTCGGCGCGCGCGACGGCGGCGAGGGCCGCTACCGGGCGCGCCGGGCGCTGGGCCTCATGTGAGCGCCCCCGGGACCGCCGCTCAGTGGTCCCGGGGCGAGCCCCTGTCGGGCCTGGGCGAGGGGATGACCCTCCACACGACCGCCGCCGAGGCCGCGATGAGGACCAGGGCGAACACCGTGGTGATCTGCATGGCGTGGGTGAACGCCGTCTTCGCGGCCTCGGCGACGGCGGCGTCGGCGGGGTCGGCCAGGTCGAGGACCCCCAGCGTGCCCGACAGGGAGTCGCCGGCCGTGCTCCCGTGGACCTGGTCGAAGTCGGCGGGGAGCGCCACGAACCAGCGGTACAGCGCCGACTGCATGGACCCCAGGATGGCGATGCCGAAGGCGGCGCCCAGCTGGTAGGCCGTCTCCGAGATGGCCGATGCGGCCCCCGAGCGCTCGCGCGGCGCGGCGGACACGATGGCGTCCGTGGTCAGCGTCGAGGCCATGCCCGCGCCGAATCCCAGGACCCCGACGCCCACCATGATCATGATGACGCCCGACACGGACGCGGCGACGGCGACCATGCCCAGGCCGAGGGTCATGAACGCGCCCCCGAATCCGATGGCGTGGCCCCGCCCCAGCCTCGCGAGCACGCGGGAGGCCGCCAGAGCGGCCAGGATCCCGGTGACGGTCGCGGGCATCTCGACGAGTCCGGCGGCCAGGGGGGACAGGCCGCGCACCAGTTGCAGGTACTGGGAGAAGAAGTACACGAGGCCCACCAGGGCGAACACTGAGGCCGCCGAGCCCAGGACCGCGCCCGTGAACGCGGGGATGCGGAAGAGCGACAGGTCCAGCAGCGGGTGCTCCATGCTCATCTGGCGCCTGACGAAGAGGACGCCCGAGACAAGGCCGAGCACGAGGCCGATGGCCAGGGTCGTGTCGAACAGGCCGTGGGCGATCTGCTTGATCGCGTAGACGATGGGCACGATCGTGAGGATCGACAGCACCGACGACGCGAGGTCGACGCTGGCCTCGCGGTTCCCGTAGGACTCGCGCAGCATCGGGACGCCCACCGCCAGGACCAGCACCATGATCGGCAGGTTGATGAAGAAGACGCTGGACCACCGGAAGTGCTCGATGAGGAAACCGCCCAGCAGCGGGCCCAGCGCCGCGCCCCCCGTCGTCCCGATCGACCAGATCGCGATGGCCCGCGTGCGCTGGCCCGGGTCGTCGAAGGTGTTGCGCACGATCGACAGGGTCGAGGGCATGATCGCGGCGCCGAAGATGCCCATGAGGAAACGGCCCAGGATGAGGATCTCAGCAGTGGGGGCGAGCGCGCAGACCAGGGACGCGGCGGCGAACCCCGCGGCCCCGACCAGGAGCACCCGTTTGCGCCCGTAGCGGTCCGCGATATTGCCGACGGTGACCAGCAGCCCCGCGATGGTGAAGGCGTAGATGTCGCCGATCCACAGGATCTGGTTCGCAGTGGGGTTCAGGTCGGCGCTCAGCGAGGGCACCGCCAAGGAGAGGATGGAGTTGTCGATCGCCAGCAGCAGGACGGCCATCGTGAGCACGCCGAGGATGCCCCACTGGCGCCCTGTGAACGCCTGCGACGAGGATTGAACAGGCATAGTGGTCTTCCGTCGAAGGGGTGCGTGGCCGTTCGAGTCTAACAACTGGTCGGCGCCACAATTCCCAGTTCGGCGGGCTTCCCCTCCAATTGGTGCGAAAGCTCACCGGTGCCGCCCCCAGCCCGGGCGGGCGCCGAGCCCGGGGGCGGATCAGTGATCAAACGGATCCCGAGGCACACCCCCCTTCGCTGAGCGCGCGAACCGGCCCGGGCCGCCCGGGCGCCCCCTGCGGGCGCGGGATCGTGCTGTCCTGGCCCGGAGTCCTCACTCCCCCGTCCGCGCGGGCCCCGACGGGATGGCCCGCCACGCGACGAGCGCGGCGGCCAGGCACAGGAGGACCGCGAACACTGCGGTGGCCTGCATGCCGTGGGCGAAGGTGAGGCGCGCCGCCTCGGCCAGGGCGGGGTCGGAGCCGCCGGGGGGCACCCCGTCCGCTGCGGCGGTCCCGCTGGCCCCCAGCGCCTCCAGGGTCCGGGCCAGGGAGTCCGAGGCGCCCGCGCCGTGGGCGGATTCGAAGTCGTCGGGCAGCGCCACGAACCACCGGTAGTAGGAGGAGAGGACGGACCCCAGGACGGCGATCCCGCAGGCGGCGCCCAACTCGTAGGCCGTCTCAGAGATCGCCGAGGCGGCTCCCGAGCGCTCGCGCGGCGCGGCGGACACGATGGCGTCCGTGGTCAGCGTCGAGGTCATGCCGGCGCCGAAGCCGAGGACGCCGACGCCGACCAGGATGAGGACGATGCCGGGAACGGACTCGGCGGCCGCGACGATGCCCATGCCCACCCCCAGCAGCGCGGTCCCCAATGCGATGGCCCTTCCCTGCCCCAGCCTCGGCAGCAGGCGCGGGGCCGCCAGCGTGGCGAGGATCCCGGTGATCGTCGCGGGCATCTCGACGAGCCCGGCGGACAGGGGGGCCATGCCCCGGACGAGCTGGAGGTACTGGGAGAAGAAGTACAGCAGGCCCACCAGGGCGAAGATCGCGATGCCCGCGGTGAGCACGGCGCCCGAGAAGGCGGGGATGCGGAAGAGCCCGAGGTCCAGGAGGGGGTGCTCGAGGCGGCGCTGGCGGCGCACAAACGCCCAGCCGCTGGCGGCGCCGAGGACCAGGGCGAGGCCCTGGTGCCACCCGAAGCCCCCGTGGGCCGCCTCTTTGACGACGTAGACGATGGGCACGACCGTGAGGATGGACAGCACCGACGAGGCGATGTCGACGCTGGCCCGGCGGTTCCCGTAGGACTCGCGCAGCATCGGGACGCCCGCCGCTAGGACCAGCACCATGATCGGCAGGTTGATGAAGAAGACGCTGGACCACCGGAAGTGCTCGATGAGGAAACCGCCCAGCAGCGGGCCCAGCGCCGCGCCCCCCGTCGTCCCGATCGACCAGATCGCGATGGCCCGCGTGCGCTGGCCCGGGTCGTCGAAGGTGTTGCGCACGATCGACAGGGTCGAGGGCATGATCGCGGCGCCGAAGATGCCCATGAGGAAACGGCCCAGGATGAGGATCTCAGCAGTGGGGGCGAGCGCGCAGACCAGGGACGCGGCGGCGAACCCCGCGGCCCCGACCAGGAGCACCCGTTTGCGCCCGTAGCGGTCCGCGATATTGCCGACGGTGACCAGCAGCCCCGCGATGGTGAAGGCGTAGATGTCGCCGATCCACAGGATCTGGTTCGCAGTGGGGTTCAGGTCGGCGCTCAGCGAGGGCACCGCCAGGGAGAGGACGGAGCCGTCGATCGCCAGCAGCATGACGGCCAGCGTGAGCACGCCGAGGATCCCCCACTGCCGGGGGGTGAATGGCTCCGGCCGCGAGGCGGGGGCGCCGCCGGAGGCGGGGGAGTTGTTCAGGGGAGCGTCCGATTCCACGGGGAGCAAGCCTAACCCGGGTCCGTGTGGCGCGCGCGGAGCACCGCGCAGCTCACACGCGGGCGCGTGGATCGGCGACTGCACGAAGCCCTCGCAGACGCGGGCCGCCACTGGCCCGGGCGGGCGCGTGGACGAGCGGCCCCCGCCCCCGTCCGCGCGCGGGCCCTCACACGCGCAGGCGGCCCGGCTGGACGCCCCGTCGATGACCGTTTCCGCGATGCGGGCCCTCACACGCGCAGACGGCCCTCCAGCGCCCTGCCCAGTGTCACCGCGTCGGCGTACTCCAGGTCCGCGCCCATGGGCAGGCCCATCGCCAGGCGCGAGGTCTCGATCCCCATGGTGGAGAGCATCCGCGCCAGGTAGGCGGCGGTCGCCTCGCCCTCGACATTCGGGTTAGTGGCCAGGATCACCTCGGCGATCTCGCCCTCGCCCAGGCGCTTCATGAGCGCCGCGATGCGCAGCTGCTCGGGGCCGATCCCGTGGATGGGGTCGATGACCCCTCCGAGCACGTGGTAGCGCCCCCGGAAGACGCGGGCGGCCTCGACCGCCTGGATGTCCTTGGGCTCTTGGACGACGCAGACCTTCGTGGGGTCCCGGCGCGCGTCCCGGCAGATCGAGCAGGTCGGCTCCTCCGTGACGTTGCCGCAGATCTCGCAGTGGCGCACGCGGGTGCGGACCGCGTTGATGGCATCGACCAGGCGCGCCACGTCGTCCTCGTCCGCCTCCAGGACGTGGATGGCCATGCGCTGGGCGGACTTCGGGCCGATGCCGGGCAGCTGGCCGAACTCGTCGATCAGGTCTTGGAGGGCGCCCTCGTACATTCAGTAGGTCCCTTCGGTGGTCTTCTCTTCGATCACGCGCCCGCCGAGCACCTCCAGGACAGCGGCGAGGCCGACGACCGAGGAGTCGGAGATGTCCTCGTCGTCGATACTGGCGGAGTCGTCGTCCGCGGCGACCACGCGCGGCCCCGGGGCGCGGAGGGCCCGCTCGCGGAGCGCCGCTTCGGCGGCTTGGCGGCCGGTGGGCCGTGGGCGCTCCTCCTGCGCGGCAGGCGCCGCGGGCGACGGGGGCCGGGGGGCAGGCGAGGCCCCTTCGCGCGCCGACGACGGGGCCCCGGGAGGGGGCGCGTCCTCGAAGGATACGCTGGCTCCGCCGGGGACCGCCACCGCCTCGGACCAGCCACTGGGGGCCTCAGGGGAAGGGGTCGTGTCCGCCCAGTCGTCGTCCGGGCCGTCCACGAAAGCGGGCTCGTCGGGCAGGGACGGGTCGCGGGGGGCGGGCTGCGGGGCCCGGGCAGAAACGGGCGGGTCGTACGGGGCCCCGTCGCGCGCGGGTCCGCTCCACTGCGGGGCGGGGGCGGGAGCCCCCTGGTCCCGCGCGCCGGGGGCAGGTGCCCGACCCCCACGGTCCAGTGCGCCGGGTGCTGATGCCGGACCCCCACGGTCCAGCGCACCGGGGGCGTTTCCGGGCGCCTCCTGGTCGCCGGGATAGGTGAAGACCGTGAAGGCGCGCTTGCGCCGGGACCGCTGCGGAGCGCCATCGGCGGCCGTGACGCCCTCTGCGTGCCCGTCTCCATGCGATCCTGTTCTGGACTGCGGCGCCGCCTCTCCCCGCGGAGCTTCCCCCCCGCGGGCGGCCCCTGCCCCGTCGTGCGATGCCCCCGCTCCTTCTCGCGGGGCCCTTTGAGACGTTCGGGCAGCGCGGCCGTTCTGCGCCGACGGGGCAGCTCCGCTCTGCGAGTCCGTGCTGTGCTGGAGGGCATCGGGGACCCCCGCGGGTTCGGGCCACCCGCCGACCTCCCCGGGGGCCGGAACAGCGGGAGGCGCCGCGCGCCCGCCCCCCGCAGCCCCGGAAACCGACTGGACCCCCGCGGGTTCGGGCCACCCATCGGACGCCCGGGGGGCTGGCTCCTCCATCGCAGAAGGAGCACCCGTCGCCGTGGGGGAGCCCGCGTCGCTCGGCTCAGCCGCCCCGGGGGCGGCACCGTCAAAAGGGGGCGGCTGGGACACCCATCTGCGCGCTCCGCCCTGGGAGTGGGCCGCCTGGGCCGAAGGCCCGGTCACCGTCTGGCCCCCGCCAGCCTGGCCGACCTGGGCGGACACTGTGACCGTCAGTCCTGTGGCCTCGCGGACGGCCCTTTCGACATCGCCCGCGCGGTTCCCGCGCGTGAACGCCGCGACCATCGCCTCGACCGGGAAGAGGACCACCACGCGGGAGCCGTCCACGGCGCCGAGCTGGCCATTGCCCCCCACCATCGACCAGGTGACGCGGCGGAGGGAGGCGAGCCGCTCCACCACCTCGGTCCACCGGCCGCGCAGCATGTCGGCGTCCGC
>ERZ773075.120-NODE-120-length-67567-cov-12.7226_pt1 | contig 67567 bp, 50 predicted proteins | sample MGYA00580614_ERZ773075 | MGnify/ENA primary metagenome ERZ773075 (study PRJEB29015, sample SAMEA2738021) | human oral metagenome | biome: human oral; feature: human-associated habitat; material: dental | place: China | collected 2043 ...
GGGCGGGGGAGGGGCGCTGCCCGCCCCTCCCTGGTGCGCAACGCGGGGAGGAAGAGCGCTGGGCCGGGCGCTCAGGCGTGTCCGCGCGCCGATGCGCGAGAACGCGGGCGGGGCCGCCCGAGGACGGCCCCGCCCGCGTTAAAAGGGCTCTCAGATGCCGATCGCCGCTCCGAACTCCTCCTTGATGCGCTCGAGGCGCGCCCTCGCCTCGTCCCAGGGGACGGGCGCGCCGTCCTCCACGGGCAGGACGACCTCGAGGTAGCACTTGAGCTTGGGCTCGGTGCCCGAGGGCCTGGCGACGACGCGGTCGCCCGCCTCGGTGGCCACTAGGAGCGCGTCCGTCCCCGCAAGCCCCTGGTAGCCCTCCGACAGGTCGATGACGGACTCGACCGGCGATCCCGCCAGGGTGCTGGGCGGCGCCGACCGTAGTCTCTCCATGCCCTCGGCGATGAGGCCGAGGTTGTCGACGCGGAAGGTCAGGGGCGCCGTCATGTGAAGGCCGTGGGCGCGCGCCAGGCGCTCCAGCTCGTCCGCCGCTGTTCGCCCCTGGGCCTTCAGGGCGGCGAAGAGGGAGGCGACGACGACGGACGTCGCGATCCCGTCCTTGTCCCGCACGACCTCGGGGTTGGGGCAGAAGCCGATCGCCTCCTCGTAGCCGAAGAACAGGCCGGGGACGCGGGCGATCCACTTGAAGCCCGTCAGCGCGGGACTGTAGTCCAGGCCGTGGGCGGCGGCGATCCGCTCGAGCATGCGCGAGGAGACGATGGAGTTCGCCAGGACCGCGCCCCGGGGGGCGCACCCGGCCAGGTAGTCGCCCAGCAGCGAGCCCGTCTCGTCGCCGGTGAGTTGGCGCCAGCCCCGGGCCGAGCCGGGATCCGGAACGGCCACGGCGCAGCGGTCCGCGTCGGGGTCGACCGCGATGATCACGTCCGCCCCCTCCTCGCTGGCGCGCTCCATCGCCAGGTCGAGGGCGCCGGGCTCCTCCGGGTTCGGGAAGGGGACCGTGGAGAAGTCGGGATCCGGTTCGGCCTGCTCCGCGACGAGGCGGACGTCGGAGAATCCCGCCTCGGCGAGGACCCGCGTGGTGAGGGCTGCGCCGACGCCGTGCATCGCGGTGAGGGTGATGCGCAGGGCGGCCTTCTCGGCGGCGCTGCCGCGGGCCAGGGCGCTGGCCGCTGCCACGTAGGCGTCGCGCGGATCGACGGGCTCGATCCTGGCGTCGTCCTGGGCGACCTGGTCGGCCGGGGGCGCGCTGGCGATGGCGGCCGCGATCTCGGCGTCGTAGGGGGGCACGATCTGGACGCCCTGCCCGGCGCCGGCGACGACGGCCCCGCCCAGGTAGACCTTGTAGCCGTTGTCCATGGCCGGGTTGTGAGAGGCCGTGACCATGATCCCCGCGTCGGCGTCGAGGTGGCGCATGGAGAACGCGGTCAGGGGCGTGGGGTTCATGGGGGGCAGTTTGAGGACGTGGCACCCGGCGGCCGAGGCGACCCGGGCGGCGGCCAGGGCGAAGTCCACCGAGCCGTGGCGCGCGTCGCAGCCGATGACGACGCGGGGGGCGCGGTCGATCGTGCCCGTGAGGAAGGCGCACAGGCCGGCGGTCGCCCGGATGACGACCGCGAGGTTCATGCGGGACTCCCCGGGGCCCATCCGGCCGCGCAGGCCGGCGGTCCCGAACTCGAGGGGCCCGGCCATGGCCGCGGCCACCTCCTCGAGGGCGGCGGCGTCCCCGCCGCGCGCTGCGGCGACGGAGGCGGACAGGGCGGCGGCCGTCCGCCCGTCGGGATCGTGGTCGGCCCACTGCTGGGCGCGGTCTAGCAGTTCCATTGTTCCTCCTTCAGTCGTCGAGCCCCGCCAGTATGGCGACGGTCGCTGAAACGCCGAGGCGGGAGGCGCCCGCCTCGATCATCGCGAGCGCGGTCGCCGCGTCGCGGATGCCCCCCGAGGCCTTGACGCCCAGGGCGTCCCCGACGGTGGCGCGCATGAGCGCTACAGCGTGGGCGCTGGCCCCGCCGGCGGGGTGGAAGCCGGTGGAGGTCTTCACGAAGTCCGCGCCGGCGCGCGCGGCCGCGCCGCACGCCATGACGATCTCCTCGTCGGTGAGGGCGGCGGACTCGATGATGGCCTTGAGGATCCCCGGAGCGGGGACCGCTTCGCGGACCGCCCGGATCTCGGCCTCCAACTCGTCCGCCCTGCCCTCTTTGACGAGCGCGATGTTGATGACCATGTCGACCTCGTCGGCCCCGTCCGCGACTGCGCGCGCGGCCTCGAAGGCTTTGACCTCCGGTTTGACCGCGCCGGAGGGGAATCCGACGACGCAGGCGACCTTGAGCCCCGGGGGCGCGCTCAGGGGGAGCATCGAGGGGGAGACGCACACCGAGTAGGTGCCCAGCTCGGCGCCCTCGGCCACGACTCTGGCGACGTCGGCCGAGGTCGCCTCGGGTTTGAGGATCGTGTGGTCGATCATGCGCGCCACGTCAGTTCTCTTCATACATCCATCCTTTTCGGATCCGTTCGGGCGAGGGGCGGGGGCCTCCCTCAGATCCCCGCGAGCGAGAGCGCGAGCTCCATCATCTGGGTGAAGGCGGTCTGGCGCTCGGCGGGGGTGGTCACCGCGCCGGTGACGATGGAGTCGGAGACGGTGAAGATGCCGAGCGCCTCGACGCCGGCCTCGGCGGCCGTGGCGTACAGGCCCGCGGTCTCCATCTCGATGGCCATGATGCCCATCTTCTTCCAGCGGTCGTTGAAGGTCGGGTCGGCGTTGTAGAAGGTGTCCGAGGACAGGATGTTGCCCACGTGCGAGGTGACGCCCTTGCTCTTGGCGAGCTCGCGGACCGCCTCGATGAGGCGGTAGGAGCCGATGGGGGCGTAGGTGCCGGGCAGGTTGTACTGGTCCATGAACGCCGAGTTGGAGCAGGCGGCCTGGGCGATGACGACGTCGTAGAGGTTGATGCCCTCCTGGAGGGCGCCGCACGTGCCGACGCGGATGAGCCGCTTGCAGTCGAAGACGTGGATGAGCTCCCAGGAGTACAGGGAGATCGAGGGGATCCCCATGCCCGATCCCATGACCGAAACGGGGGTCCCCTGGTAGGTGCCCGTGAAACCGAGCATGTTGCGGACAGAGTTGAACTGCTCCGCGTCCTCGAGGTAGTTCTCGGCGATGAACTTCGCGCGCAGGGGATCCCCCGGCATGAGCACGGTCGGTGCGATGGGGGCCTGCGGATCGATGTGGGCTGTCGACTTCATCTGTGCTCCACTCCTGAGCGGGTCGGACTCTGCATGTGACTGAGGGGCGTCGTCGCCCCATTACTGGATACTACCCCAGGAAGTAGCGAAATGTTAGATCATGGGTTGACAAATGTTCCGCGTGGGGACGGATCACACACCGCCGTCGGCCCCCGGGCCCGCTCCCGGATCCCGGCCAGCCCCCTCACTGGCCTCCTCCAGCAGGGCCGTGGCGAGCCTCTGGTCCGTGACGAGGTGGCTCGCCAGGCCCATCCGCAGGGCCGTGCCCAGCGCGACGGCCTTGTGCTGGCCGCCCGCCACCAGGATCCGGATCGGGCGCGAGGCGAGATCCTCCAAGGAGATGCCCGCCGTCCTCTTGTCGATCGCGGGGACCGCGCACGCGCCCTCCCTGGTGTAGAAACGGGAGCAGGCGTCGCCCGCGGAGCGCTCCACCAGCTCCTCGACCTCCTGGTCGTTGAGGTGCCCCAGGTTGAGGATCAGGCTCTGGCGCCCGACGGAGCCCACGGTGAAGACCACGGCGTCCGTCCTCCTGCCGGCCTGGAGGATCTTGGCGATATGGGGATCCCGTTTGACGACGCTCAGCGTCCTGACGTCCTGGAAGATCGCGGGGAGCGGCAGGTACATGGCCGTCGCGTTCAGGGCGTCGCAGAAGGCGCGCATGATCTCGAAGTCGTTCGTGGCGAGCTCGGAGTAGGAGCTGCCCCCTTTGAGCTGGACGACCGTGACATCACTGCGCGCGGTGTGGCGCAGGTGGGAGGCCACGGCGCTCATGGTCCGCCCCCAGGAGATGCCGACGCTCATCCCGTCGTGCACCAGTTCGACGACCAGATCCGCCCCGGCGCGCCCGAGTTCGTCGAGCAGATCGGTCCCGCCCGGCACGTCCATGTGGACGACGCGGGCCTCGGCCAGCCCGAAGCGCTCCTCCAACCGGCGCGCCAGCTCCGACGAGGTCTCGCGGGGGTCGTGGATCGCGATGGTCACGAACCCGGCCTCCTTGCCGCGCTGGAGGAGTTTGGCCACGGTGGGGCGCGACAGCCCCATCGCGGTGGCCACCTCCGCCTGGCTCAAACCGCGCTCGAAGTACAGCTTGACGGCGGTGACCGCCTGCTCGTCCCTCTTATCCACCGCGCTCCCCCGCTTCCCCGGGCGCTGTCCGCCCGCCTCCTGCCCCGGCGGGGCGCGCGCCCCGCCCCCGGGCCGTGCCCACCGGGCGCGGCCGGGCGCCCGCGCCGTTCACTCGACGCGTTCGAGGACGACTCCGCGCTCCTCGGGGGCGCTGTCCCCGATCCCGATCCCCCCCTCCAGCGATTCGAGGGCGCGGGGGATGCGCCATTCGTCGTCCGTGTGCAGCGTGAGCAGGGGCTGCCCCTTGCTCACGCGCTGGCCCGGTTTGGCGTGCAGCTCGATACCGGCCCCCGCCTGAACGGGGTCGTCCTTCACCGCGCGCCCGGCTCCCAGGCGCCACGAGGCGACGCCGACGGCGAGGGCGTCGAGCGCCTCGAGCACGCCGTCCGCCTCCGCGCAGACCGTGTGCGTGTGCTTCGAGACCGGCAGCGGCGCGTCGGGGTCGCCGCCCTGCTCGCGGATCATGGCCCGCCACGTGTCCATGGCGCGGCCGTCGGCCAGGGCCGCCTCGACGTCCGCGTCGCGCACTCCCGCCGACTCCAGCATCTCCCGCGCCAGCGCCACCGTCAGATCGACGACGTCCGCGGGCCCGCCGCCCGCCAGGACCTCGACCGATTCGGCGACCTCCAGGGCGTTGCCGACCTTCAGGCCCAGCGGCGTCGACATGTCCGTGAGGAGCGCCCGGGTCCTCACGCCCGCGTCGGAGCCCAGATCGACCATGGTGCGCGCGAGTTCGCGGGCGTCGTCGATGTCCTTCATGAAGGCGCCGGAGCCGACTTTCACGTCGAGGACCAGCGAGTCCGTGCCCTCCGCGATCTTCTTCGACATGATCGACGAGGCGATCAGGGGGATGCAGTCGACCGTCGAGGTGATGTCCCTGAGGGCGTAGAGCTTCTTGTCCGCGGGCGCCAGGCCCGATCCCGCCGCGCAGATCACCGCGCCGCACCCCTCGCCCAACTGGTGGAGGACCTCGTCGTTGGACAGCGAGGCCCGCCATCCGGGGATGGACTCGAGTTTGTCGAGGGTGCCGCCGGTGTGCCCCAGGCCCCGCCCGGACAGCTGGGGGACGGCGACGCCGAAAGTGGCGACCAGGGGCGCCAGGGGCAGCGTGATCTTGTCGCCGACTCCCCCCGTCGAGTGCTTGTCGGCCGTGGGGCGCCCGATCCCGGAGAAGTCCATGCGCTCCCCCGACTCGATCATCGCCCGCGTCCACTGGGAGATCTCCTCGCGCCCCATGCCGCGCAGGAAGACGGCCATGGCGAGCGCCGCCATCTGCTCGTCCTTGACCACGCCCCTCGTGTAGGCGTCGACCACCCATCGGATCTGGTCGTGGCTGAGCGCGCCGCCGTCGCGCTTGGTGCGGATGACGTCAACCGCGTCGAACTGTTCCATCTCTTCCTTCTTCCGTGATCTCCGTACGGGAGGGGGCGGGGACGGCGCGCGCCCCGCCCCCCGTGCTCTCAACCGCGGGGCGCCGCGGCGCCCGCCACTTCGCCGAGGTCGTCGGGCCCGAAGGCGCCGGGGAGCACTTCCCGCATCGTCATGGCGCCCGCGGGCATGAGGACGACGCACTCGTCGCCGCCGTGCTCGTAGATGACCTGGCGGCAGCGCCCGCAGGGGGCCACCGGTTCCTTGTTCCCATTGACGCAGGCGACCGCGACCAGGCGGCCGCCCCCCGTGCGCACGAGCTCGCTGACCATGGAGCACTCGGCGCACAGGGTGCACCCGTACCCCGCGTTCTCCACGTTGCACCCCGAGACCAACCGCCCGTCGGCGGTCAGCCCCGCGGCGCCCACGGGGAAGCCGCTGTAGGGGCAGTAGGCCCGTTCCATCGCCTCGACGGCGAGGGCGCTCAGCCGTTGCCAGTCCACATCCACCATGTCAGTCCTCCCGTTCTGTCCGCTCACTTGACGTAGGGGACGTTCTCGGCGGCGGGGGCGCGGGATTTGCCGACGAACCCGGCGACGGCGATGATCGTCACCACGTAGGGGATCATCGAGACGAGGTCCGAGGGGATCGACGGCTCGATGTTCGGCAGCAGCCGGGCGACGGCCTGGGCGAATCCGAACATGATGGCCGCGCCCATGGCGCCCAGCGGGTGCCACTTGCCCAGGATCATCGCGGCGAGCGCGATGTAGCCGTTGCCCGCGGAGATGTTGTCCGTGAAGGACAGGCCCGAGCCCAGGGTGAAGAACGCGCCGCCCAGCCCCGCGAACGCCGACCCGAGGATGGCGTTCGTCGCGCGGGTGCGGTTGACGTTGATGCCGACCGTGTCCGCGGCCCTCGGGTGCTCGCCGCACGCCCGCAGGCGCAGGCCCCAGCGGGACCGGTACAGGAAGACGGTGAGCGCCGCGACCGCCGCGTACATCAGGTAGACCAGGATCGTCTGGTTGAAGAACACCGGGCCGATGATCGGGATCTCGGCCAGCAGAGGGATCTTGACGGCGCTGAGCGCGAACTGGTTGGTGTTCAGGTCCTGGGGGGCGTCCTTCATCAGCGTCCCGTAGAAGAAGGTCGTCAGCCCCAGGGCCAGCACGTTGAGCACGACGCCGACGATGATCTGGTCGACCCCGTACTTCACGGAGAACAGGGCCAGCAGGCTGCCCAGCAGCGCCCCGGCGATCGGGGCGGCGACGACCCCGGCGTACGGGGTGCGGAAGAACGACGCGGCCATGACCCCGGCGAACGCGCCCACCAGCAGGTCGCCCTCGATCGCGATGTTGACGACGCCGACGTGCTCGGAGACCACGCCCGACAGGGCGCCGAAGATCAGCGGCGTCGAGATCGCGACCGTCGACACCAGCGTGGAGGTGAGCGTCACCGCGCCGTTGGAGCCCGATCCCGCGAAGACGAGGAACCCGAGGACGGTGGCCGCCCCGGCGGCGCCCATCATCGTCGTTTCGAGGGCGCGCGTGTTCGTCCGGCGCTGGAACGTGGAGTAGGCGCTCCACGCCGCGATCACCGCGTTGATGACGAAGAGGACGCACAGGATCGGCGTGCCCGCGGCAACGATGTCCGGGATGTCCAGGCTCTGCGACTTGTCGTTGAGGCGCAGGGTGACGTCCCCGCGGGCGGTGAGGGCGAAGAGGCCGAGGAGCAGTGCCGCGAGGGCGTAGACGACCGGCATCTTCCACGAGCGCTTGACCTGAATGTCTTCCATCGTCCGTGCCTCGCTCATCGCGCTTCTCCTTTCGATTCGGGCGCCCGGTCCTGCGGCTCCCGTCCGGCCCCGTCGCCGCCCTGGGCGCTCGCGCCCCCGGGCTCGGCGGCCGCGGCGCCGACCGCCTTCCCGTCGGACGCGGCGGGCCCGACTGCGACGGCCCCGGCGGAGGCCTCCGCCGGATCCGCTCCGAGCGCCGCGAGCTGGGCGCGCAGACCCGTCTTGTTCTCCTTGGGGAGGCGGAACAGCCACCGCACCAGGGCGGGGGCGGCGATGAGCAGGACGATGACGGACTGCAGGATGAGGATCATGTCGATCGGGACCCCCTTGGCCTGCATGGTGTAGCCGCCCGCTTTGAACGCGCCGAAGAGCAGGCCCGCCCCGAGGGTCCCCAGGGGCTTGTTCCGCCCGAGCAGCGCGACGGTGATCGCGTCGAAACCGATGGATCCGGCCACGTCCCTGGAGACGTAGCCGATGGTCCCCAGGGCCTCGTTGGCCCCGGCCAGCCCCATGAAGGCGCCGGAGATCGCCATGGTCACCGCCGTGACGCGCCCGACTGAGATGCCGGCCGTGCGCGCGGCGTCGGGGTTCGCGCCGACGGCGCGCAGCTGGAAGCCCAATGTCGAGCGCTCGATGAGCCACCAGAAGACGCAGACCGCCAGGAGCGCGATCACGATCCCGCCGTGCAGTTTGAAGGGGGCGGGCAGCAGGCGCGTGAACGCGGCCGTCTCCGCGACCTTGGGCGTTTGCGGCTGGTTCGACCCCGCGACCTGCCATGCCTTCTGGGAGAGGATGTAGCCCAGTGCCAGGCCGGCGATCGAGTTGAGCATGATCGTCACGATCACCTCGTTCGCCCCGGTCCGCGCCTTGAGGACGCCGGCGATGCCCGCGTACAGGGCCCCGGCGAGCATCGCCGCGCCGAGCGCGACGGCCGTGTGGACCACGGGGGGCAGGCGCAGCGAGAAGCCGACCCAGACGGCGGCCAGCGCGCCGAAGACCACCTGGCCCTGGCCGCCGATGTTGAACAGGCCCGCCCGGAAGCCCAGCGCCAGGCCGAGCCCGCCGATGATCAGGGGGATCGAGTAGAACAGGGAGTCGGTCAGCGGCTTGATCTGGCGCTGGAAGGACGCCGCGTTCGGATCGAAGACCGCCCCCCGGAACATCGCGTAGTACGCCTCGGAGACGGAGGCCCCCGCCATGACGATGAGGACCGCCCCGAGGGCGAAGGCGATGAGGACGGCGAGGATCGCCACGAACCACCGCGTCCCCAGGAGGTGGCGCAGGACGACCACCGCTTTCGACTGGTGCGCTGTCTTATTCATCGGGTCCCACCCTCCATCGTGCGGCCTTCCCCTGCCCCGTCGCTGTGCTCCTCGGAGGCGCTCATGGCCTCGTCGAGGGGAACACCCGCCATCATCAGGCCCAGCACGTCGCGCGGCGTGCCGGCGGGAACGATCCCCATGATCCTCCCCCGGTACATGACGACGACCCTGTCGGCCAGGGAGAGGACCTCGTCGAGCTCGGAGGAGATGAGCAGGACCGGCGTCCCCTGGTCCCTGACTCCGACGATGCGCTTGTGGATGAACTCGATGGATCCGACGTCGACGCCCCTGGTCGGCTGGTTCGCCACCAGCAGGTTGAGCTCCTTGGACATCTCGCGGGCGACGACCACCTTCTGCTGGTTGCCGCCCGACAGGGACGAGATCGGGTCGGACACGTCCGTGAGGCGGATGTCGTACTCCTGCTGCTTCGCGCGGGCGTTGTCGTCGATGACGCCGAGTTTGAGCATCGGCCCCTTCGAGAAGGGGGCCTCGCTGAATTGGTCGAGGACCAGGTTGTCCGCGATGGAGAAGGAGGCGATGATCCCGTCCGTCGTCCGGTCCTCGGGGATGAACCCGATCCCCGCGTCCAGGGAGGCGCGGGGGTTGGTGCGGGTGATGTCGGCCCCCTCGAGGCTGATCGTGCCCGAGTCCGGGGTCTGCAGGCCCAGGACCGCCTCGGCGAGCTCAGTCTGGCCGTTGCCCTGCACGCCCGCGACGGCGACGATCTCGCCGCGCTCCACGCCGAAGGACAGGTGGTCCAGGACGGGCACGCCCGAGGGGGACAGGAGCGACACGTCGTCGAAGACGAGGCCGCCACCGCTGGGCGAGGCGGGGGCCTTCTCGACCTTCATCATGACCGAGCGCCCGACCATCTTGTTCGCCAGTTCCGACTCGCTCGACTGGGGCGAGGCGGTGCCCACCACGGCGCCGCGTCGGATGACGGTGATGTCGTCGGCGACGGCGCGCACCTCGCGCAGCTTGTGGGTGATGAAGACGATGGACGTGCCCGACTCGGCCAACTGGCGCATGATGGCCATGAGCTCGTCGGTCTCCTGCGGGGTGAGGACGGCCGTGGGCTCGTCGAGGATCAGCACCTTCGCCTCGCGGGACAGGGCCTTGACGATCTCGACGCGCTGCTGGGCGCCGACGGGCAGGTCCTCGATCAGCGCATCGGGATCCAGGTCGAATCCGAAGCGCGCCGACACCTCCTCCACGGTCTTGCGCGCTTTCGCCGTGTCGATGAGGCCGGCCCTGCCCACCGGCTCGAATCCGAGGGCGATGGATTCGGCGACCGTGAAGACGGGGATGAGCATGAAGTGCTGGTGGACCATGCCGATCCCCGCGGCCACCGCGTCCCCCGGCCCGTTGAAGCGCACGGGCTCGCCGTCGATGAGGATCTCGCCCTCGTCGGGCTCGTGGAGGCCGTACAAGACGTTCATGAGAGTCGACTTGCCCGCGCCGTTCTCGCCGAGGAGCGCGTGGATGTGGCCTTCTTCAATAGTGAGGTTGATGTTGTTGTTCGCGACGAGGGGGCCGAACCGTTTGGTGATCCCCTTGAGTTCCAGTTTCACGCCTGAGCGCCCTTCCCTTCCACACTGAACGGGGCCCCGCGGCCGCGGGGTGGGTGGGGTGGGGGCAGGGCTGCCGCGCGCCCCGCCCCCACCGATGATGCCTACTTCGGGGCGTTCTGCGACTCGACCTTCACCTCGCCCTTCTTGATCTGCTCGGTGAGGGAGGTGAGCTCGTCCTTCAGCTCCTGGGGGACCTGGGAGTCGAAGTCGTGGAACGGGGCCAGGGAGACCCCGCCGTTCTCCAGCGAACCGACGTAGGCGTCGGACTTGAAGTTCCCGCCCACCGAGTCCTTGATGGCCTGCTCGACGGCGGCGCCGATCTCCTTCATCACGGAAGTGAGGACGATCGACTTGTAGTCGGGGTTGGCCTCGTACCAATCGGTATCGACGCCGATGATGCGTGTGTTCCCATCGGCCAGGGCGGCGGCCGCTGCGCCGAGGCCGACGGGGCCGGCCACCGGCATGATGATGTCAGCGCCCTGGTCGATGAACTGCTGGGCCTGCTGCTTGCCCAGGGCCTGGTCGTCGAAGCTCTGGGTGAAGGAGCCGTTCTGGGACGCCTTGTCCCAGCCGAGCAGCTGGACGCTGGTGCCCTTCGCCTTGTTGTAGGCGTCGACCCCGTCGGCGAAGCCGTCCATGAAGACCGACACCGAGGGGATCTGGATGCCCCCGAAGGTGGCGACCTTGCCGGTCTTGGTCATGCCCGCGGCCGCGTAGCCCGCCAGGAAGGCGGCCTCGGCCGTGTTGAAGACCAGCGGGCGGCCGTTCTCCAGGTTGACGCTCTGGTTCTGGTCGTCGACGAAGCCGGAGTCGACCAGGGCGAAGTGGAGATCCTTGTTCTCCTCGGCGCTGTGGTGCAGGGCCTGCTCCAGTTTGAAGCCGACGCCGATGATGAGGTTGCAGCCGTCGGAGATCATGGAGTCGACGTTCGGCTGGAAGTCGGCGTCGGACGACGACTCGGCGGTGTTGATCTTGACGCCCAGGTTCTTCTCGGCGGCCTTGAGGCCCTCGTAGGCGGACTCGTTGAAGGACTTGTCGTCCCAGCCCCCGGCGTCCGAGACCGCGCAGGCTTTGAAGTCCTTGCCCTCGGTGGAGCCGCCGCCGTTGTCGGTCGTGCCGCCCCCTCCGGAGCATCCGGCCAGGGCGATCGACGCCGCCCCGGTGATCGCGAGGATCCTCGTGAGAGTTTTCATTATCCGTCCCTCCAAGTGGTGGTTCGTCCTTGAACGGGTGGTCGCGCGAGCTACGGGCCCGGCTCCACAACTCCGCGGCCAATCCCCCGTAGTGAACTTTTGTAAAACGCGGAATTGACGCTTGGCTAGATTCTTGCGCGCGCGGGGTGGAATGTCAAGGCGGTCCGCCCCCCGCGAGGTAACGAATTGGAGTAGTCGCGCGGGGGGCCGGGCGCCACCGCGCCCGGCCCCCCGGACTACCCGCGGATCACCGCTTGCGGCGGGCCCGCAGAACCGCGCACCCGGCACCCGCGAGCACGACTGCGACCAGGGTGAGCAGGCCGGCGCTCGTACCGGTCTTCGCCAGTACGCCGCTCCTGTTCGCGCCCGGCGCCTGCGACTGCGACGGCCCGGGGGCCCCGCCGGCGCACTTCACGTCGACGGTGAGCCCGGCTCCGGCCTCGACGACGCGCCCGAAGTCCGTGTCGACCGTGACGGGGGCCTTGACGACCTCGCCGGCCGCCTTGCCCTCGCACTGGCCCACAGCGGTGACCGACAGCGTCGCCTGCCCGGCGCCGTCGGTGGTGATCACCGCGGCCTCGTCGGAGGCGTGCGCATCGACCAGGGAGTTGTCGACACCGCCCTCGGCGCTGTCCCCGCCCAGGGAGACCCGCACCTTCGACGTGACGGACGGGCCCTCGGAGAACGACAGCCCCCGCAGCGCCACGTCCACGGCCTCCCCGTCGGCGACGGGCTCAGCGGGCAGCGTGATCCCCACCGAGGCCTTCAGGGAGCGCGGCGCCGCGCCCGAGTGCGCGCCGAGGAACTCGTTGAACTTGTCGCGGTCCAGGTTGCCGTTGGTCGTCGCGGCGCCGCCCCGGGTCAGCGCGTCGAAACTGTCCCCGCCCTCGAGCAGGAAGTTCACCGAACCGACCGTGTACGTCCGCTCAGGATCCAGGGGCTCGCCGTTGACCGTCATCGACGTGATGCGCGACCCGTAGGGCCGGGCCGGGTCGTAGGTGTACTGGACGTTGTCCGACAGCCCGAGCTTGAGCAGGGGGCGCGAGTTCTGCGAGTTGAGATCCGTCTTCCACTGCTGCTCCAGAGCGTCCTTGACGTCCGCCCCCTTGAGGGTGACGTAGCCGAGCTCGTTCGAGAACGGCAGGACCGCGTAGGACTGCGCGTAGGTGATCGTCCCGTCGCTGTTGGGGACGAGGTCGGCGCGCAGCCCGCCCGCGTTGATCATGCCGATGTCCACGGGCTTGCCGTCGGGGGTCGTGATGGTCTCCCGCATCGCGTCGGCCACGAAGTCGCCCAGGCTGGACTCGATGCCGCGGTTCGACCCGGGCTCGGTGGCGCCGTCCGGGGTCGTGAAGACGCCCCGCGCGAAGGTCTGCGTGTACCCCTTGCCGACGACGCGCTGGCCCGCTTCCTTCGAGTCGGCCACCGCTTTGTCGACGACCGCCTGCGTGGCGGGGTCGGCGCCGCACTTGGCGACGTCGGCCGCCGGGATCAGCCGCGAGTCCGCCGACACGACCTTGTGGGTGTTGGTGTCGTAGGCGATCCTGATGAGGCCCAGGTTGTCCGTGTACGAGCCCGAGGCGATGCCCGCCAGCATCGGGTTCGCCGAGTTCAGCTTCTCCACGGAGTCCACTTTGTCGAACTCGTAGGGGACGTGCGTGTCGCCGCCCATGAGGCCGTCGACGTTCGCCCCGACCTTCGGGTAGTTGTTCTTCACGTCGTCGTCGAGCATGGCGATGACGATCTGCGCCTCGCCGCTGTCCTTGATCCTCTTGGCCAGCGCGTCGATCTTCGCGATCGGGTCGGTGAAGGTGAGCCCGTCGGTGGTGCCCGGGCTCAGCTTGTAGGGGACGTCCTGCGCGATGGCGCCGATGAAGGCCACCTTCACGCCCGACGGCGAGGCCCACACCTTGTAGTCGCCCAGGTACGGCGTGTTCTCACTGCCCCACGTGCCCATGCCCTCGATGTTGGCCCCCAGGTAGGGGAACTTCACCTGGACGTACTCGTCGGGGTTCGACCCGTCGACGCGCTGCTTGAAGACGGCCTGGCCCATGTCGAGCTCGTGGTTGCCGATCGTGGAGGCCAGGGGGTTCATCGTGTTGAGCGCGGCGATCGTGGGATTGTCATTGAGCGCGCCCGACGTGTACGGGGAGGCGCCGATGTTGTCGCCGAGCAGCGTGAACGACGAGTTCGGGTTCGTCCCCGACGCCTGCTTGAGGTAGCAGTTCATCGCGGGCAGGCCGGCCTCGGTGACCGTGCCCTTCCTGGTGACCTGCTCGATGTGCCCGTGCACGTCGGTGAGGTTGTACAGGTCCAGGGTCACGACGCCCTCGGCCTGCCCGGCTCCCCCGGCGCTCTCCGCCGCCCCCTGGGCCCCTTGCGCCGCCGCGGGCTCCGACTGGGGCGCGTCCGCCGCCCCGCTCTGGGCGCCCCCGCTCTGGGGCGCCCCGGGGCCAGCGGGTTCCGCGAGGGCGGCCATAGGCGCGGCGAACAACGCGAACACCGCGCATCCGGCCACCACCGCCCTTCTTGTCGTCGTGTGCATGTGCTGTCCTTCCTTGGTTGTGTTGATGTCTGTGCCCCGCCGGGCCGCCGCCGGTCCGCGGGCCGTCCGATGCGCCGCAGGAGGGCGGCCCCGGCCTTTTGGGCTGCGCCGCCCTGCAGGAGGACGGCCCCTGTCCCGGCGCTGTGCTGTCAGCGGCGCCCGCGCGCCCTCGTCACGAGAGCCGCTCCCGCTGCCAGGAGGGCGCCCGCGACGATCGCGACCCAGGACTGGGCGCCCGTGGACGCGAGTCCGCCCCGGTGCTTGGGCCCCGCGCCCGGTGCCGGGGTCGGGCCCCCGGGTCCGGGCTGGGGCGGCGCCGAGGGATCCGGTGCCGAGGGATCCGGTGCCGGGTCCTGGCCCGGCCCCTCGTCGATGACGTCGAGTCCGATGATCTCAGGATTGTGGTCCGAGGAGCGGTAGGGGTTGTCCGCCTCGAACGCCAGGTGCGCGTTGGAGTTCGCGCGGGAGTACTCGAAGGCCACGGACTCCTGGGCGTTGAGGGCCCACGAGGCGACTCCGCGCACCAGGGGGTGGGCCGCGGCGTTGGAGAAGACGTGGTCCAGGGAGCCGGAGCGGCCGCCGTACACGTAGGACGCGGCCGAGTCCGCCGACTCGTGGACCCACCCCGCGTCGGTGAGGGCCTTGAGGGGGTCCTCCTTCGAGTAGGAGTTGAAGTCGCCGACCAGCAGGGTGGGCGTGCCCGCGAACTGCTCGGCGAAGGCCGCGAGCGCGCGCGCCTGGGCGACGCGGATGGCGTTGGAGTTCCCCTGCCCGTCGCCGGTGTCTTTGTTGCCCTCTTCCATGCCCTGGGGGACCGACCCCTTGGACTTGAAGTGGTTGGCGACGACGACGAAGTTCTTCCCGGTGCGCGGCGCGGAGACGACTGGGGCGAACTCCTGGGCCAGGGGCTGGCGCGCCAGGCCCGTGAACGCCGGGTCGTCGAGGATCTTCGACTCGCCGACGGGCTCGATGGTGGCGCGGCGGTATATGAAGGCGACGCGGATGACGTCCTCGTCCGCGGGGACCGCCGCAGGGCTGGGGACGTGGGCCCACACCTGCTCGCCCGCGTGCGCGTTGAGCGCATCGACCAGGGCCTTCAGCGCGCCGTCGCGGTCCTGCCCGGCGCCCGCGGCGACCGGGTTCTCGATCTCCTCCAGCGCGACCACGTCGGCGCCTATCGCGTTGATCGCCTGCACGATCTTCGTCTGCTGGTTCTCGAAGGCGGCCCGCGACCACGCGCCGCGCACCTTGCACTTCTTCGCGGTGACGAAGGCGCCCTCGCGGTCGGGGTAGCCCTGGCACCCGGGCTCGTCCTGGCCCAGGTCGGAGAAGTAGTTGAGGACGTTGAAGGTCGCCACCCTCACGTCCCCTTCGACCTGGGGGACACCGGGGCGCTCGCCGGAGATGCTCACGGGCGAGCGGTCCGGGTGGGCGGCGACCATCCGCGTCGGCTGGAGGACGAACGCCGAGTGGCGCGAGTCGAGGACAACGGGCCCGGTGAAGCCCACGTGGTAGCCGACCCGGGCCGGGGAGCCGTTGGCCAGGTACGCGTAGGGCACCCCGGTGGCGGCCCCGCGCTGGAGGTTGGTGCTCGTCCCGTCGTCGAGGGCGATCGTGCGGGCGGCGTTGTCCGCCTCCATCGCCCTGGCCTCGTCGCCCGGGGCGACGGCGTCGGTGGCCTGGCGCAACGGCTCGCTGCCCGGGGTGAGGGAGAGGGTCCCGTACTGGTTGGCCTGGTAGTTATCGGTGATGGTCCATGTGCCCTGGGGCTCGACGAGCATCGATTCGAGCGCCTCCATCTGCGCGGGTGCGGGCACCGCGGTCAGGGGGACCGGCTTCACCGGGTCGCACCCGTCAATCGTCTCGACCGACCGCACCGCCAGCTGCGTGAGGCTCTGCGTCTGGGCGGGCGTCTTGGGGCCCGTCGCCGGGTACTCCGAGACCTTGCCCGTCACCCGCACGCACTGGCCGATTGTCGGCATGGCCGCATCCGCTTTGCCGACGTAGGCGAAGAGGCCGTCGGAACTCTGCCGCTCCGCCCCCTGGGGCCCGCCGGTCCCGGGGGTCTGGATGGTGAAGCCGTCGAGCGTGGAGGCCAGGCCGTCCTCGCCCTTCGGGTGGGCGCTCGTGACGACGCCGACAGCCGTCACCGTCTTCCCGACCAGGGCGGAGTCGTCCCCCTCCCCCGTCTTCTGGATGTCGGGGATCGGGGTGGCGGCGCCCGCCCCCGCGGACTCGGCCTGATCCGCGTCCCCGTCGGCGCTCTGGGCGCCGTCCGTGCCCTGGGTGCCGTCCGGGCTCTGGGCCCCTTCCGCAGCCGCGCCCGGCGCGTCCCCATCCGCGCTCCGGGCGTCCTGCCCGTCCTGCCCGTTCTGCGCCCTGGCGTCCTCCTCGTCCCGCGCCGCGTTGTCGGCCCCGACCGGGGCTGCCGCCGCGAGGCCGGCGCCCGGGGCTGCCGCTGCGGGAGCGACGCCGGGGCCGCCGACTGGAGCGACGCCCGGGGCTGCCGCTGCGGGGGCGCCGATTGGGGCGACGCCCGCCTGTTCCGCGCCCGCCACTGCGTGCGCGGCTGTCGGCAGCCCTATGAGTGAGAGCGAGGCCAGTGCCGCCAGCGCCGTCCGCTTCCTTTTGTGCCGCATGCGCTCGGTTCCTCTCGTCCGCGTGCCACGTCGTCGTGATCGGCTGTGCGTTGACAGGCAACGCCAGTCGCAGCGTTTACAAACTGTAAGCTCGACGTTGACAATCGTATCAACGAGGGCCCTCCGCGCGCCAGCCCCTATGCTCCATAGAACACCCTGCTCGGCTTCCCCGCAGTCGGCGCACGGTTATCGGGCCCCTGCCCCGGCCGCAGCCCCAGCCCGGGCCCGGGTTTGACGCACGGGCCGGTTTCCCGAGGCGGACGAGCCCGCTGCGCGGCGGTGTCGGCGGGTGCGAGCGGCTGCGGACCAGCATTGGGGTAAGCAACAGGTCATCGGGGTAGGCAAATTACCTACCCCAATGGGCGGCTTCCTGCCCCGATACGTCGTTCCCTGCCCCAATGCCACAACCAGTCTCGGAACGGCGCCACGGCCGCGGCCTCGAACGGCGGATCGCACCCAGGAGCCCGACCGGGGCGCTTCCGCCGCCTCGCCAACGAGCGCGCGGCCAAGCCTTGGAGGTCAGGGCAGCGCCGATACGGGTCGAACTCCCCTGAGGCGCTTTGCGCTGGGCCCTGGTGCCTGATCGCGGACCATATGGCCACGAACCGCATCGCCATCGGGGAGAGGACACTGAAGCAGCGACGGACGGAATCAGCTGGGTCATATGTTCGCCGGGCAGGGCCATAGACGTTGTTTATACCCCCCGGGATTCGGGAGCCCACAGGCCCTGCGGGCGGAACAGACGGGCGCTTGGAACACCTGCGCGGCATCGTCCACGGCTTTACCGACCAAGTCGACTACCGTCGCCGACGCCTCCTCGACTCCAGGGGCTTCACAACTCACCTGCACCCTTGAACGCGAAGAGCCACTTTTCCGAGGTGGAGGATGAGGTCGGTGCTGGCGGTTTGGACGGTGGCGGGGTCGAGGTCTGAGGTGTTGGATGTGAGCATGATTTGCCATGCGTTGGCGAGGGTTTCGGTTGCCGCGATGAGTTCGATGATGCGGTTGGGGTCGTCGGTGTTCATGGGCTGTCCTCACGCTGTGGTTGTGCAACACCTATAGACTTACCTTACAACCTTCAGGGTGATCTGCGCAATATTTTCGCAAGTGTTGGCATCGACTTTTCGTTGGAAAGTGGTTGGAAAGCGGCAGACCGGGAGCCGATTCGGGCGCCGGTGGCGACCCTTGTGTTCCCAACAAAAAGTCCCCTAAACTGGGCTCGTGCTCGCTGGTCGGAGGACTCCCTGTTCGGCCACTGGCGATCCGGTGTGGCGTTTGCGCAGGTCAGCTGCGGTTCGACACGCCGAGGGGTCAGGGAGCACCCAGCACCATCAGGTGCATTAAGACCGCTATTCCTCCTTGTTGATTGGTTGGTTATTGCCGTTCGTCAGGGAGCACCCAGCACCATCAGGTGCATTAAGACATGACTGCGCTCTTCGTGGTGGTGTGCTTCTCATTGCGTCAGGGAGCACCCAGCACCATCAGGTGCATTAAGACACTGTCCGTCTCTGTCTTCTCAGGTGTGGGCGACCAGTCAGGGAGCACCCAGCACCATCAGGTGCATTAAGACTCGTAATGCTCGCCGTATGTGAGCATCATTGATATGTCAGGGAGCACCGAGCACCATCAGGTGCATTAAGACCCGAGGTCGGCGATCTTCCCAGCCCGGTGGTAGTAAGTCAGGGGGCACCCAGCACCATCAGGTGCATTAAGACTTGTCGCAGTAGTGGATGCGCATCTCTTTGGTGATCTGTCAGGGGGCACCCAACACCACCAGGTGCATTAAGACCGCATATAGATGGCGCGCATTGCGAGAACGTTTCCCAGTCAGGGAGCACCCAGCACCACCAGGTGCATTGAGACCGTTCTGCGCTTGCACCGCATCGCGGCTCGTTTCCATGGTCAGGGAGCACCCAGCACCACCAGGTGCATTGAGACCGTTCTGCGCTTGCACCGCATCGCGGCTCGTTTCCATGGTCAGGGAGCACCCAGCACCATCAGGTGCATTAAGACATGGCGGGGATCGCGGTGCCCGGGGTCCCGCTCTGGGCGGGTCAGGGAGCACCCAGCACCATCAGGTGCATTGAGACGCGTAGTTCTGATTCCGCGCGGTGTTCGACGTGATCCACGGGTCAGGGAGCACCCAGCACCATCAGGTGCATTGAGACCCAGAACACAAGCCCGCGATTGCGATGACGGGGCGCGCGTCAGGGAGCACCCAGCACCATCAGGTGCATTAAGACGTGGAGATAAGGGGGCCCATCCCCGTGGGCTCGTAGGCGTATCAGGGAGCACCCAGCACCATCAGGTGCGTTCAATACCTTGTTCCAGAAGGGCGGGTCGTGGTCCTCAGTCCAAGTGCCAAGGGGCGGAGGCCGGCCGGTGCTGCGGTGGCGCCTCGCGCGGGCGCGCCGTCAGTGCTCCTCCGGTCTCCTTTTCTGCCCAGTAGTGCGCACACAAGGGACCCGAAATAGGCAACGCCGTTCGCACACAAGGGCGGAATCAACCCGTTATGCGCGACGCTGTGTTGCGTAATTCCGTCCCTTGTGTGCGTAACCGGGACCTGCGCGCCAAAGAAGAACCCACCCCCCGGCGCCACCGGGCGCATCCGATCAGGGATCCGAGCCCCTGGGTCCGGGCCCGGCCAGCGCCAATACTGTGCCGGGGGAGCGCCTTGTGCTGCTACGATTCAGGGGTGCCGGGGTGCTCTGGCGGCCCCGGTTGGTTGCTGCACAGAAGGAGGGCGCGGATGCCTGTCGCATTGAACACCGCATTGCTGTTGGCCGCGTTGCTGGCGGCGCTCATCGGCCCCTTCGCCGCGTACGCGTGCGCCAAGAAGTGGACGCGCAGGAACATCGCCGAACTCGTCACAGGCGCCCCGGGCCTCGTCGACCACATCAACAGGCACACCTGGGCGCTGTCCGACGGCGCCATCGTGGTCGTGGGGCCGCCCGGCAGCCAGCAGGCCCACGACGTGCACCAGGCCCTAGAGGACACGGGACTGTTCAAGAAGGGCGCCGTCGCCCACATCCCGCCGCAGGATCTGGCCGGAGCCGCCCGAGCCGACCTCATCATCCTCACCGAGGACGCGTTGAGCGCGCAAGCGGACGGGGCTGGCCGGGCGCGACTGCTCGAAGACGTGCTGGGCAGCAAACGGGGCATACACGCCGGGCTCATCGGCTACGCCCCCGCGGGCAACTTCACGGACAGCGAGTTCCAGGCGATCGGCTCCGAACCCATCACGTCGGTGACCCGGACCCGCGGGCGCCTCGTCAACGACGCGATCTCCATGCTCACCACCCTGTCCCGCATGCAGGGCCACTAGCAGCGGACCGCCCCCACCGTCCCCGGCCACAAGAACACCTCCGGCAGGACCGACGTCGCCTCACTGACGGGGAGCACCTGGGGCGCCCAGCCCTGGGACGACGCCCGCCTTCGCCCGCCCGGCGGCCGACGGGCCAAGGCCCCCGGCCCGCGTCCGCGCGCTGGTATCGGAAGAACACGGCACGGCCCCCGATCCGCATGGCCGCGTCGACATCCTGGCGGCGCGGAGCCCCTGGAGGCCCATCGGTGGCGACCCTTGCGAGAACTGGGCAAATCCTGGTTCAATGAGCGATGTGCAACCCGGTCCAAGGGGCGCTCTCAGGCCGGTGGCGATCCGGGGCCCGTTTCCCCAGGCGGGACAACGGACAACACGCCGAGGGGTCGGGAAGCACCCAGCACCACCAGGTGCGTTGCCCCCTAACATCGTTAACCTTTTTTCTTGGTAGTAGGGGGCTTGGAATCATCTATTGAGGGTGTTCCGGGTTCGGTGTCGTCCGGTTCCTGGTCGGGCGGAGCCTGAATTCCGTCCACGACAGGCGGAATGGTTATCCACAGATCATGACGGGGGTCTGGCGCTGGGGTGTGCGAGGCGTTAGCATCGAGAGCAAGTGAAGCAGGCCACCACTGCGGCCTGGGGTTGGCACAAGGATGTGGTACTGCGTGAACACAGACGATGAGCACGCCATGGACAACACCGAACCCAGCGTCGGCGACCAGTCAGCTGAAGGGGCCTCCAACGGCGGCCGGTTGGCTGACGGTCCAGTCGACGACGGCCCCGTCGACGATCTGCCCGCTGGTGATGGTGGTGGGATGTCGCCTGTGGTGCGCGAGTACGTGGAGGGGTTGCGTCGTGAGGCGTTGGCGCGGGACGCGGAGTTGCGTGCGCGGGGGATCGACCCGTACAAGGGGACTCCTGTGGATGAGGAGCCCCGCCGGCGGTTGGGCGCTCGGGCCCTAGTGGCACTGGCCGTCCTGGTGGTCGCGGCTGTGTCGGTGGGCGCGTATGTGGTGTTCTTCCGGGGGGAGCCCGATTACGGGATGAGCCACGGCTACCAGGTCCAGTCCGACGGAAGCCTCAAGCGCCCGCCCGTCACCGACAAGGCACCCGACAAACCAGCGGAGATGAGCAAAGGGGACAAGGCAGGGGCAGCGGCCGCAGCCCGCTACTACCTCAATCTCGGTTCGTACGCGTGGAACACGGGGGACACCGGGCCCTTGAAGTCCATCAGCGATGCGGACTGCGTCTACTGTCGGTCCGAGTACACGCACATCGATGAGTTCTACGCTCATGGCTACTGGGCAGCAAAAGGCTATACCGACGTGATAGAAACCCAGGTGATCGAGCAACTTCCCGACGAAAAGTACGGTCCCGACGCGTACGCAGTCCAGTTCCGCATCGACGAGCACGTTGCGGAGGGCTACACGAGCAACGGATTCCAGCAGGCAGAAGTCTATTCAACCATTGTCCAACTTCACGCGCGGTGGGACGGAACCGCTTGGCACATCATGGAAGGAGCAGCAAAAGATGCAAAAGGCAACGCGTAACAAACAGACGCGCTCCGTGACAGTCTTCTCAACAATGGTCCTGGCCCTCACGCTGTGCGCCCCACCCACTGTGGCGGAGGACCCTGACTTCACCGTCGAGCACAGAACTGATTACGAAAACGGCCCGAGCATCGAGTTCAGGTCCACTCAGAGGTCGACTGTGGATTACTCCAGTCGCCCTCCGTCGTCGGTTGGGGGTGGTTCCGGCGGGGGGTCTGCTGGTGGTTCCGCGGACAATGCTCCGGCGGTTCCGGCCGCGTCCGAGGCGCCTGGGGCTGGTTCGGTTCCGGGTGGGCGTGCGGCGGGGCGGCCGATGGAGATGGTGTGCACGGGCGAGCGTGAGGGGATCCCGGGGTCTGCGGCCAGGCCGGGGGACGCGGGCGCTGCCTCGTCGCACTGCCAGTACGTTCCCGGCACCGCCCCCACCACGCCCGCGGACGAGGGCGAGCCCGCCGACGAGGGCGGGGCCGGTGAGGGGGAGCCCCCGTCCACGGAGACGATCGTGCGCACCGCGCTGGCGCGGGTGCCGGTGTCGGGTGCTGGTTTGTCGTGGCAGCCGCGCAAGAAGTCGTACACCAACGTGGGGGTGCCCACCATCGTGTACGCCGCCAGCCCCACCCAATCGCACACCACGTCGTTGTTCGGGCGGGAGGTGGTGATCACCCTTACCGCATCACAGTACTCGTACGACTTCGGGGACGGCACGCCCCCTTTGGTGACCGCTCGGGCGGGGGAGCCGTGGAGGAGGGGCAACAAGGAAGCGAGACTGACCCATCATTACGAGGAGACCACCAGCGGGGGTGAGAGGCGGGTGATCACGTTGACGACCACGTGGGACGCCACCACCACCAACCCCTTCACGGGCGAGACACTGACCCTGCCGGCGGTGGTGACCACCACCGAGAGGTCCGACCCCTTCCCCGTGTCCCACCTGCGCATCGACCTGACCGACACCGCCGACGAACAAGACGGCCACTAACCCCACAACCCACAACCCCACCCGCACGGCACGGACCCAGCAACACGCCCACCAGGCGGGTAAGGAATAGGGAGGAGGACCCGGCCCACAACCCCAGCAATCCCTGCGAGCCCGCCCGACCGGCCAGACCGGCCCCGTCCGGCGCGGATCCCGGCAGCCCCGCCCACCGGACAGACAAGGAAAGGGAGGAGGACCCAACCCACCGGGCCCAGCAGGACCCCGCGCACCACGCGAAGAGAGGAGGGGACCCAACCCACAACCCCAACCCGCGAGCCCGCCCCCAGGACGGCTCCATTCCCCCGACCCGTGTGTTCCCGAGCCGCGGGAGTATAGACAACGTCTATGGCCCCACCGGGCGAACACACGACCCGACGACCACCGGACTGGACACGAAGAAGAGGGAACCCGACTCAGAACTCTTACCCAGCCCCCACGAACCCACCCGCCCCGCCGGACGGTCGTGTTCCCGGGCCACGGGGGTATAGACAACATCTATGGCCCCACCGGGCGAACACACGGCCCGGCGGACAGTTCTCCGGCAGCCGCGGACCGACGACGGACACACGGCCCGACGACCGCGGCCCCGGCAACGGGTGCCTTCCGCGCCGAAGCTCGCGCCGCCCGCAACCACCCGGGTTGCGCCACTGCGCGGGACGCCGCTCCTGCGGAATGGAAAGCCCGCTGTGAGGCGCCGGAACCCACCGCCAGCGGAAAGATCACTGGGCGGAGTAGGGGCTGACCACCACCTGCGCCTTCTGCAGGTCCTTGACCTCGGAGTACCCCGTGGAGGCCATCGTCCGTTTGAGCGCCCCCACGAAGTTCAACGACCCGTCCGCCCTGGTCGAGGGGCCGTAGAGGATCTGCTCGAGTGTGCCCGTGGTCCCCACGTGCACGCGCTGGCCGCGCGGCATGTCGGGGTGGGTCGCCTCGGAGCCCCAGTGCCAGCCCCGCCCCGGGGCCTCCTCCGCCCTGGCCAGTGCTGCCCCCAGCATCACGGCGTCCGCCCCGCAGGCGATGGCGCGCGACAGGTCGCCCGAGCGCCCGATCCCCCCGTCCGCGATGACGTGCACGTAGCGCCCGCCGGACTCGTCCATGTAGTCGCGCCGGGCGGCCGCCACATCCGCGATAGCGGTCGCCATCGGCGCGTGGACCCCCAGGGACCGCCGCGTCGAGTGCGCCGCTCCCCCGCCGAAACCGACCAGGACCCCCGCGGCCCCCGTCCGCATGAGGTGCAGCGCCGCGGTGTCCGTGCACACGCCGCCCACTATGACGGGGACGTCGAGCTCGTAGATGAAGCGCTTGAGGTTGAGGGGCTCGTGGTGGCTGGACACGTGCTCCGCCGACACCGTGGACCCCCGGATGATGAACAGGTCCACCCCCGCGTCCACCACGTACCGCCAGTACTTCTTGGTCCGCTGGGGCGAGAGCTTCGCCGCGACCACCACCCCCGCCTCGCGCAGTTGCCGCAGGCGCGCGGTGATGAGCGACGGTTTGATCGGCTCGGAGTAGATCTGCTGGAGCCGTGCGATCGACTCGTCCGCCCCCAGGCGCGCGATCTCGGCGAGGATCGGTTCGGGATCCTCGTACCGGGTCCACAGGCCGTCCAGATCCAGGACCCCGATGCCGCCCAGGCTCCCGAAGCGAATGGCGGTGGCGGGGCTCATCACCGAGTCCATGGGCGCTGCCATCAGGGGGATGTCCACGTGGTACGCGTCGATCTGCCATCCGACGTTGACGTCCTCGGGGTCCCGGGTGCGCCGCGAGGGGACCAGCGCGACGTCGTCGAGCGTGTAGGCGCGGCGGCCCCGTTTGCCCCGTCCGATCTCCACTTCGTGACTCATTCTCCGATTCTACCCGCGCGCATCCGCGGGGTCCGGGAGCGGGCGCGCGAGTGGCGGCGGGCGACGCAGGCGCGTATGGTCGCTGCGACACTGGAGGGGAAGGCAAGGAGGACACAATGACCTGGACCAGCGACCCGTGGTTGGGCTTCGACACTGAGACGACGGGGACGTCGCCCTTCAAGGACCGCCTCGTGACGGCGGCGCTCGTGCTCCGCGTCGAGGGGCGCGACGACCAGGTGGCCACGTGGCTGGCCGACCCCGGCGTGGAGATCCCCGAGCAGGCGAGCGCCGTCCACGGCATCACGACGGAGTACGCGCGCGAGCACGGCCGCCCGGTCGAGGAGGTCCTCGAGGAGGTGGCGGGGTGCCTGACCGAGCACTGGTTCCGGGGCTTCCCCGTGGTCGTCTTCAACGCCTCCTACGACATCACCCTGGTGGACCGCGAGCTCTCCCGCCATGGGCTGGCCACCTTCGCGGAGCGCCTCGACGGGGAGCCGATGCTGGTCGTGGACCCACTGGTGCTCGACCGCAAGCTCGACCGCTTCCGCAAGGGGAAGAAGACGCTGACGGACATGGCCCCCGTGTACGGGGTGGAGGCGTCGCCGGACGCACACACCGCCGAGGTGGACGTGGCGATGACCCTCGACGTGCTGGCGGGGATCGCGCGGAAGTTCCCCGAGCTGGAGGATCACGACGCCGCCTCGCTGACCGGCTACCAGGCCAGGGCGCACCGGGAGTGGGCGGAGGACTTCGAGAAGTACCTGCGCCGCCAGGGCCGCGAGGCGTCCATCGAGCGCGACTGGCCGCAGATCATGCCCCGGACGCGCGACTGAGGGCAGCACAGGGCCCGCGCGTCAGGGGCCGCCCCGGGAGCCCGCTCGGCGGACAGCGGCCCGAGCCGGGAGCCCGCGCGCCAGACGGCGGCCCGGCCCGGGCGCGCGGTCAGGGGCCGGGGGCCGCCGCGCGGGCGCCGTCACTTCTCCTTGATGAGGTCGAGCCACGTGCGCCGCTCGCCGATGAGGTACGCGAAGTCGCGGTTCTGATCGGCGATGGCGGCGTCGGTGGCCGGGTTCTTGATGAGGGCGGCCAGGACGTCGGGGGCGGCGGTGATGGCGCCGACTCCTTGGCGGACCAGCTCCAGCACCTGCTCGGAGTTCTTGAAGGAGGCGGCCAGCACGTCCGCCCCCAGCCCGTAGCTGCGCAGCGTGCGGTGGATCTCCGAAGCGACGCGCACGCCGTCGATGCCGTAGTTGTCCATGCGGTTGACGTAGGGGGCGACGTAGCGGGCCCCGGCCTTCGCAGCCATGAAGCCCTGCATGGAGGAGTGGATGCCGGTGGCGGTCACCTGCATCCCTTCGCGGACGATCCGGGGGATCGCGGCGAAGCCCTCGCGCGTCACGGGCAGTTTGATGAAGAGGTTGCCCCCGATCTCGCCCCTCAGGGCCCTCGCCTCGGCGACCATGTCGTCGGCGCGCTCGGAGACGATCTGCACGTGCAGCTGGGCGCCGTCGGGCAGGATCTCCTTGATCTGGTGGAGGACCTCGAGGGGCTCCTTGCCCTCGCGGAAGAGGATCGTGGGGTTGGTGGTGACGCCGTCGATCGGCAGGTAGGTGAGGGTCTGCGCAATCGCGTCGACGTTGGCGTGATCAATGAGGATGAGCATATGTGCAGCTCCTTGACTCAACAGGAAAATACGTTCAGCAGGTCAAGGGTACTCCGACTGAACCGGTGAGGAGTAACCCACGCCACGCCCGCGCCCCGAGGGCGCCGCACTGATAGCGCGCAGCAGGCGGGGCGGCACCCGGCCACCAGCCCGGCGGGCACCCAGCCTCCCAGCCCGCGCCGCAGTGGTGGACGCGCTCACGAAGCAACCGGAGCCCGGCGGGCACCCTGCCCCCAGCCCCGCCCGAACGGCGGGGCGGCGCCCGCCCACCAGCCCGGCGGGCGCCCAGAACCCCTCAGCGGGCGAGGCGGGCGATGATGAGCCGCGCCGCCTCGGCGTTGCCGCCCGCCGCCCGTGTTTCCTTCTGGAACCCGTCGAGGCGCGCGCGGCACCCCTGGTCGGACATGACCCGCAGCGCGGCCCCGCGCAGTGCGGCGGGGGTCGCGGAGCGGGCGTCCAGCGCCTCCCCCAGCCCCAGTTCCACGACCCGGCGGGCAACGGTCGGCTGGTCGTTGCCCATGGGGACCACCACCATCGGCACGCCGTAGTAGAGCGCCTCGTTGACGCTGTTCATCCCGCCGTGGGTGATGAAGAGGGAGGCCCGGCTGAGCACCTCGAGCTGGGGGACGCTCCTGTGGACGGCGACGGTGGGCGGCAGGGGGCCCAGGCGCCCGGGGCGCACCGAGTCCCCGATCGACATGATGACGCGCGCGCCGGTTCCGCGGAACGCCTCGACGCAGCTGCGGAAGAACCTGGCCGAGGTGTTGAGCCTGGTGCCCAGGGAGACGTAGACGAGGGGCCCGCTGCCGGCGGGGGCGTCGAACCCGCTGGGGGTGCGCCCGCCGACGGCCGCCCCGACGAAGGCGAAGCGGGGGGCGGGGAAATCCTCGGCGCGCACCTGGAAGCCCCGCGTCGTGTACGTGATGTTGAGGTCGGGGCCGTTGCGCGTGATCTCGTCCACGAGGTCGTCGTAGCGCCAGCCGAACCTGCGGCTCAAGCGCTTGGAGACCAGCGCCCGCAGCCTCGGGAGGCGGAAGAGCGAGGTCAGGTACCACCCTCCGCTGCGCCCGAAGTCCTCCAGGACCCGCTCGTTGAGGGCGAAGGTGGAGAAGAGGCGGACGGGCACGATCCCCAGGCGGTCGGCGAGCACCTTGCCCGAGGTGAAGAGCATCTCGTAGACGAGGCAGTCGTAGTCCCCTCCGATGCGCAGCGCGGTCCTGTAGGCGGCGTCCCAGCAGCGCACCTGCTCCAGGGAGGGACGGGGGCGACTCGGGTAGTCGTCGTAGGGGACGAAGGCGGCGCCCGTGCGCTCGACCGCCGCGCGCCATGTGGGCGAGTGGACGTAGGTGACGCGGTGGCCCATGTCCGTCAGGGCCCGGGCCAGGCCGAGTGTGGGGTTGGTGTGCCCGGAGAACGGCAGATTCACCATGAGGACCGAGCGGGTGGCGTGCTCATTCATAGAAGCGCCGCACCCCCTCTTCCATGATCGCAACGGCCTCGTCGTCCAGGACGGGGGCGCCGAAGCGCTCGAGGAAGAGGGCGACGAAGTCCACCCTCTGGCGCATCCGCTCGTAGGAATCCGCCGCGATGAGGGGGTCGATCCACACGTCCACCAGCAGGACGAGGACTCCGGCGACCTCACCGGGGAAGGGGCAGTCGATCTCCCCCGACTCCACGCCCTGGCGGAGCATCCGCTCCAAGTGGGGGGCGAGCACGGTGAGGGAGTTGCGCAAGGATCCCAGGAGGGCGGCGGGGACCTCGCCCACCCAGTCGGCGCGCCCCAGGCTGGATTGGGGGCCGGCCGAGGCCAAGTGCCTGGCGAGGGCAGTCATCCTGTCGCGCACCGGCACCTGCGACTGGGCGGCCAGGCCGGCGAAGTACTCGTCGAGGTAGCGGCACTCGTCCTCCACGACGGAGCGCAGGACCTCCTGCTTCGATCGGAAGTGGTGGTAGATGGCGCCCTTCGACATCCCGCTGCCCGCGACGATGTCCCGCATGGTCGTCGCCTCGTACCCCTTCTGCGCGAAGAGGCGGCGGGCGGCCGCGCATATCGACTCCCGGGCGCGCTCGGACTTCTCTGCCTGGTTCACAGCACCTCCCAAAACAAACCGGCGGTCGGTTTTTAAGGTACCGCACGCCGCCGGAAACGGCAAGGGGAGGACGGGCGGGGCCTACCGGCGGGGCATGGCCGGACTGGTGGGAGGGCCGGCCTCCCGGGCGCCCGCGCGCTGGGCAGGGCGGGGCGCGCCGGGCCCGTGAAGGACGGGAACCGAACCCGGCCCCCCGCGCGCCGGGCCGGAAGCGGCGCTCCGGCCCCGCTGGGTACGGGAAGCGGGCGGGAGCAACCCACCGGCTGCTCCCGCCCGCGATCCGCGACTACTTCGCGGAGGAGGAGTGGTAGTTCGGGGCCTCCGTGGTCATCTGCACGTCGTGCGGGTGCGACTCGCGCAGCCCCGCGCTCGTGATGCGCACGAAACGGCCGTTCGCCTTGATCTGCGCGACGGTCGAGGCGCCCAGGTAGAACATCGTCTGGTGCAGGCCGCCCACCAGCTGGTAGACGACCGAGGCGAGGGAGCCCGTGTAGGGCACCTGCCCCTCGATGCCCTCGGGGACGATCTTGTCGTCGCTGGAAACGTCGGCCTGGAAGTAGCGGTCCTTCGAATAGGACTTGCGCCCGCGCGAGCTCATGGCGCCCAGGGACCCCATGCCCCGGTACCGCTTGAACTGCTTGCCGTTGGTGAACACGACCTCGCCCGGCGACTCCTCGCACCCGGCCAGCAGGGAGCCGAGCATCACCGTGTCGGCGCCCGCGACCAGCGCCTTGCCGATGTCGCCCGAGTACTGCAGGCCGCCGTCGGCGATCAGGGGGACCCCCGCGGGCCCGCACGCCCGGGCTGCCAGGTGGATGGCCGTGATCTGGGGGACGCCGACGCCCGCGACCACGCGCGTCGTGCAGATGGAGCCCGGGCCCACGCCGACCTTCACGGCGTCGACGCCCGCGTCGATGAGGGCCTGGGCGCCCTCCGTCGTCGCCACGTTGCCGCCGATGACCTCGATCCCCTCGAAAGCCGGGTCGGCCTTGATGCGGCGGATCATGTCGAGGGCCAGCCGCGCCCCGCCGTTCGCGGTGTCGACCACCAGGACGTCCGCTCCGGCCCCGGCCAGCGCCGTGGCCCGCTCCCACGTGTCGCCCCAGTAGCCCACGGCCGCGCCGACGACGAGGCGCCCGCGCGAGTCCTTCGTGGCGTTGGGGTACTGCTCGGTCTTGACGAAGTCCTTGACTGTGATCAGTCCGGTGAGGCGGTCGTCCTCGTCGACGATGGGGAGTTTCTCGACGCGGTGCTCGGCCAGCAGGTGCTTGGCGTGCTCGCGGGAGATGCCCACCTGGCCCACGACCAGGCGGTCGCGTGGGGTCATGCACTCGCGCACGTGCAGGCGCGACCAGCTGTTCTCGGGGACGAAGCGCAGGTCGCGGTTGGTGATGATGCCCAGCAGCGCCCCGTCCTCGGACACCACGGGCAGGCCCGACACGCGGTAGTGGCCGCACAGGCGGTCGAGGTCGTCGATGGTCGCGTCGGGGCCGACGGTCACCGGGTCCTCGACCATTCCGGACTCGCTGCGCTTGACCTGGCGGACCTGCGCGGCCTGCTCCTCGATGGAGAGGTTGCGGTGGAGGATGCCGATGCCGCCCTGGCGGGCCATGGCGATCGCCATGCGGGCCTCGGTGACGGTGTCCATCGCGGCGGACAGGAGGGGCACGCGCAGCGAGATGTTCTTCGTCAAGCGGCTGGTCGTGTCGACGGACGAAGGAACGACGTCCGTGAGCTCGGGCAGGAGCAGCACGTCGTCGTAGGTGAGGCCGGTCAGGCCGAAAGGATCATGTGTAGCGAGTTCTCCCATGGGCCAAGTTTAGGCGTCGGCGCCCCAGCCCCCTGAATCGTGCGGCCGGGGCCTCTGGGGCGTGGGGGAACTCACGGACGGGCGGGGCGGGGGCGCTCCCGTGCCGGGTTCCGCCCCGGCGCACCGACCGGGGCGGGCGCTCACACGTCGAGGCGCAGCAGGGCAGCGGCTGCGGCGTAGGCGTCCGGGCGCCCCTCCCACACGCGGGTGGACACCGATCCGTCGGGCGCGAGCTCGTGGATCCACCGTCCTTGCCCCGCCCGCAGGCGCTCGTCGGTCCACGCGACGGTGCGCGCGTAGTCGGTCGCCAGACGGGCCGCAGTGGCGCCGTCACCGCGCGAGGAGGCCCACTGGCCGAGGCCGTGGGCGGCCCGCAGCGCCTCGCACGCGACCCACCACATGCGCGACTCCACGGAGGGACGGCCCGCGCCGTCCACACTGAGCAGGAAACCGCCCCCCTGCGCCCATCCGTCGGACTGCGAGCGGTCGTAGACGGCCACGGCCGTGTCGTACATCCACGGGCTGGGCGGTTCGCCGAGGCCGTCGAGGATCCGCGCGAGGCGGGCGATGAGGCGCACCGCCCGCAGGCCGAGGCCGGGCAGGGAGTCCCCGGGGACCACGAGGTCCCACGTGCGGGCGGCGACCGCTCCCCCGTCGGACGCGACGAGGGAACCGGCCCGCGCCTCGTCGACGTCGAGGGCGGCCCCGGAGGGCAGCGGGCGCCAGTGGGCGTCGAACAGGTCCGGCAGCACCCAGCCGCTGCGGGCCGCCGCCTCGCCGGTGAAACGCATGATCGAGCGCGCCCGGTCCAGCCACGCGCGGTCGCCGCACACCCGCCACGCGCTCATGTAGGCGTCGGCCGTGCTCAGCGCGTCGCCGAGGCGGCGAAGGGCGCCCGGGCGCGAGTAGCCGGGGTCCCAGGAGTGGCGGGGCATTCCGGAACCCGGGTCCCACCAGTGGGCCTCCTGGTCCGCGAACGCCCGCGCGAGCAGCTCCCGCCCCCGGTCGTGGCCGGCGCGCGCGGCCCCGCAGGCCGCGACGATGAGGGCGGCCAGCGAGCCCTGGTCCGTGCGCGCGCCCGGCAGGGGAGCCGGGCCGGACTCCGTGGCCGGGACGAGGGCGCCGTACCAGCCGCCCCGGGGGCTCGCGAAGGGGCCGGACAGGGCCTCGAGGCCGTGCTGGACCAGGTGGGCCGCGCCCTCCGTGCCGCGCTCCTGGGCGAGGGCGAAGGTGGCCGTCATGCGCGCGTTGATCCACAACGAGGCGGGCCGCCCCACGTCGACGCTGCCGTCGGCGCGCAAGAAGCCGTAGCCGATGGGGGCCTTCGCGCGCGAGGCGAAGGCGACGAGCGCGTCGAAGTCTTGTCCGAACGCGCCTGCCAGCGCGGCATCGTTCCACGGGGCGTTCATCGAGTGCTCCTGAATGATGGGATCTGTGCATGGCCACGGTATCCCATCGGCCCTCCTCCCGCAGGAGGTCGCACCCTGTTCCCGGCCGTCCGGTACCAGGAGGGCGGTCGGCGCCGGGAGGAGCGGGAACAGGAGCGGCGCGCCAGGAGGGCGGTCGGCGCCGGCCGGCCCGGGAGCGGTGCGCCGGGCGGCCACTGCCGGGCCCGGGCGTCAGAGGCGCCCGACCGCGCCGGGTTCCGCGCCCGGCGCGAGCATCGCGATGGCCTCCTCGACGCACGCCGCCGGGGTGCGCACGCGCTGGACGTTCTGGGAGAGGATCTCCGGGGTGTCCGCCCCGACCAGGAGGATGTTCACATCGGACCGGTCGGCGATCGTGGTGACGAACTCCTCGCAGGTGCCGCCCCGGCCCATGACGACGACCAGGTCGACCTCGTGGGAGGCGGAGTGGGCGGTGAAGCGCTCGGCGGCGCACACCCCGCCGTACCGCTCGGAGCTGAGGATGCGCACGTCGAAGCCGTACCAGCACAGCGCGACGCCGACCACCTGCGCCCCCAACTCGTGGATGGCGTCGCTCATCACCACGATCCGGGCGGGGGCCTGGGCGGGGCGGGGCGGGCGCGACCGGTGGACCGCCTGGAGGACGTGCTCGAAGGCGCACATCAGGACGTGGGACGGGGAACCGCCGGGGACCTCGCCGTCCGAGCCGGAGCGGATCTGCTGCAGCGCCGGGGCGACGAAACGGCTCCACGTGTGGACGAGGCCGTACTCGGACACCGCCGACTCGAGGGCTTCCTGGAGGGCGGGCGCCTCCCCCGACTCGGCCATGACCCGCAGCTCCGCTGGGCGCACGGGCGCACTGCGGTCCGGGCGCGCGCGGTCAGCGTGGACGGCGGCAGCCGCCTGCCCGGTCGGCATCCCGTTGCGCACCAGGCCGATCATCGCGCGCAGCCGCTCGACGTCGTCGGGCAGGTACCGCCGGTGCGCCCCCGCGGCGCGCTCCTCGGGGCCGACGCCGTACCTGCGCTCCCAGGTCCGCAGGGTCGAGGCGGACACCCCGAGGCGCTTGGACACCTCGGTGACGGAGAGGGCGGCTTCGGGCACGGACTGCGCGCTGAGCACTGCACGCGGCATGGCCCCTCCTCGGCTGTCGGTCACTGTTCCTGCTCCGATTCTCACGCTCGCCGCGGGGGCGCGCCACTCGAAACGGGAACGGGTGCCCAACGCCCCAAATTATTCACCTAGTTGTTCACCGCTTATTCGTTCAGAAATCGCAATACTTTTCAGACTTTTCTCAGGTAGGGCCGGGTGCGCTGAGAACTGGCTCATAATTTGCGAAGGGTCCTTGAATAACTACCGCGCAAGTGTCTATCCTTTTCACGTTCACGCGCGCAGGGACTCCCCGTGCGCCCCCACCAAGACACCGAGGAGGCACCCCTTGACCGACGTCTCCCGCCTGCCCGGACCCATGATCGACGCATGGGAGTGGCAGTACAGGGCCGCTTGCCGCGACCTCGACACCGAGCTCTTCTTCCACCCGGAGGGGGAGCGCGGCTCCACGCGCCGGCGCCGCGCCGCCAACGCCAAGGCCATCTGCGCCTCGTGCCCGGTCATCGAGCAGTGCCGCGCGTACGCGCTCGCCTCCCAGGAGCCCTACGGCATCTGGGGCGGCATGACCGAGGAGGAGCGGCGGGAGGAGATCCGCGCCTCGGGGCGAACCCGGCGCGCCTCGTAGCGCACTCCGTTAGCCGACCGCGGTGGCAGCATCACACGATGTTGCCACCGTTTTCCACGCCGCCCCCGGCCCGCGCCGCCCGCGGGATGGCGGCACCGGGGCGTGAGACAATACGCGCATCCACCACCGCCCCCCAGGGGCCGCACACGAGGGACAGATATGAGCGACACCGACAAGGAAACGACCACCACCGCGCCCCAGGGGCGCGCGCCCGCGGGCTCGCCCCTGGTCATCGTGCTCGTCGCGGTCATCGCGGTACTCGCCGTCGTCGTCGGGTACCTGGTGTGGGAGCGCGGTGACTCCCCCGAGTCCGGGGCCTCCTCGGCCCCCTCCGCCCCCGCCTCGGAATCGGCCAGCCCCGAGCCCACATCCGCCCCCGCTGTGACGGACCCGAAGATCCTCGAGCTCGTCCGCTCCCTGCCCAAGCGCGACCCCGCCGACGCCCAGGCCAAGGGGAGGGCGGACGCCGCCGTCGTCATGGTGCTCTACTCCGACTTCGCGTGCCCCTACTGCACGCGCCTCGCGCAGCAGGTCGAGCCCCAGTTGGCCGACCTGGTCGAGGACGGGACCCTGCGGATCGAGTGGAGGGACCTCGCCCAGATCAGCGAGACCTCGCCACTGGCCGCGCAGGCCGGCCTCGCCGCGGCGGGGCAGGGCAGGTTCTGGGAGTTCCACGACGCCGTCTACGCGGCTGCGGATCCCTCCGACCACCCCGCGTACACGACCGATTCGCTCGTGGAGTTCGCCAAGGCCGCGGGCGTGCCCGACATCGACCAGTTCACGGCGACGATGAACGACGCCCACACCGCGGAGAAGGTCGCCAAGGCCGCGGACGACGCCCACGGCATGGGGATCTCCTCAACGCCCTTCATGATCATCGGGAACGCCGTGATCCCCGGGTACCGCGACGCGGCGTTCGTGCGCCAGACCGTCATCGACCAGGCGGCGGAGTCCGCACAGTAGGCCCCGCCGCGGCCGCGCGCCCCGGGGAACCCCGCAGGCGGATCACTTGCGCGTCTTCCTCCCCCACTCTCCGTTGTCGATCTGCCGTTTGATCTCACGGGCCCGCCTGCGCGCCAGCTCGCCCGCCGACAGTCTCCGCGACCGCTCGGCATCCGGATCGAAGTGCTTGCCTTGGCCCGCCCGCTTGTACCCCTCCGGAACCTGCACCGTGGACGGATTGGTGGTGCTCGCACTGTGCTTGCCGCGGACGAACCTCTTGTTGAACCTGTCCTCCAAGCGTTTCGAAGGCCGCGCGTACTTGGCCAGAATAGCCCTCTGATTGGGAAGGATCGCTTTCGTGGGGCGTCCGAATATGTCCCGCACAGGGTTCATGGCCATCGCCTGGACCCCGTCCTTGCCGAACTCCCACACGACCGTGCCCGTCTCGGTGACGGCGCGCTTGACAGTCCGCGAACCGATGCGGTCGACCCCGCCCTTCACGCGCATTTCTACCTGCTGCAGCTTCCGCCCGACACGGGTGCCCTTGACGGCCTTGCCGACCTTCTTCACAACGTTTCCACCCGCTATGTCGATAGCGGCGTCCTTAGGATTGATGGTGAGGCCCGCTTTGCCGGTGTCCGCCTGCTCGAGGAAGATATCCGTCCCCCTGTCGATGAGCACCGCTCCGACCTGCGGGAAGCCCGCGTAGGACAGCCCCGCGCCGGCGGCCGTGTAGAAGGCCGCCACCACGGTGTTGCGCGACCACAGGTTCTTCACCCACCCCTTGCGGTCGTGCGCTTTCAGCGTCGCAACGACGTCCTTGTCCGTCACAGGGTTGAGCCCCAGGGGGTCGCTGAGGCCGACAGGGTTCCCCGCGGCGTAGTCGTAGGGATTGGCCTCCCACATGGATCCCGGTGGGGCGTCGAGCGGGTCGGGGGCGGTGAACACCTGCGAGGCGGGGTCGTAGAGGCGCTCCCCCATCCATACGAGCCCGCCCACCACCAGTTCTCCGCCCGCGGCGAGGCGCACGCCCCCGGGCAGGAGTCCGTCGAGGGCGGACGGCCGTCCGATCACCGGAACCGCGAACGGATCGGCGGGATCGGTCGGCGAGGCGGGCCTCCACCAGATGTCATCGCTGCCGCCCAAGACAGCGCACGGGCGCCCCCCGACCGGGCCCGTCGGCCCGTCGGCCATCGTCTCCCCGTCCGGCAGCCCGACGACGTCGACGCCGCCGACACGGAGGAGTTCGGGCAGCGGAGCGGTGATATCCCAGTCGACCGGCGCCCCGCCTACGACTGCCGGGTGGTCGACTCCGAGCCGTTGTTCATGGCGCGCACGGTCTTCCAGTTGCGCGCCCGCGGAGTCCTCTCCCCCGTGTTCGCGGGCCCGCAGGCGTCGAGCCCCGTCTTCCTGGCCGAGCTCGAGCGCCTGGGCGTCAACCCCGACTCGGTGCGGACGATCGCCCCGCAGTCCCCGGCGGTGTCCGCCGCGACCAGCACGGCGGTGCTGGGCGCCTCCGCTTCGGCGTTCCTCGAGGCCGCCGCCCAGATGAGGACCGACCCCGGCGCGGCCCAGAGCCAGGGCCAGTCCGCGTCCGCCCCGCTCGATGACGCGCAGGCCGCGTCGCCCCTGGTCCACGACGCGTTCCTGGCGGTCGTCAAAGCGGGCGCGGCCGCGAAGTCCGCCGAGCCCGCCGACGTGCGCGCGGCGCTGGCCTCGGTGGTGCTGAGCGCGGCCGAGGGGGCCGTCGCGCAGGACTCGGAGTCCTTCGGCTCCTCCCCGTACTGGTCCTGCGCGGCCGTCGAGCTCACGGGCCTGGGCCCCCGCCTCGTATGGGCCGCCGCCGAAGGATGAGGAGCCTCGTGACCGTTAGGAGGGAAGAGGCGTGCGCGTCGTGATCCGGGTCGGCCCCGTGGACAGGGTCGTCGAAGTCGTCAACGCCACGGGGGCGACCACCCTCGACCAGGTCCTGCGCGGAGCCGGCGTGGAGCAGTGGGTTCCCGGGCGGGTGTGGGTGGACGGGCACGAGCACCCCCTGGGGGCCGCGTGCGCATCGGCGCCCCTGCTCGACGGCTCGGTCGTCTCCGACTCCCCCGCCCCGCCCCTCCCCCACGGGCACGTGCTCGCTGAGATCGCCGGGCCCGGCACCGGCGCCCTCCACCCGCTGACGAGCGCCGCGTCCCGCATCGGGCGCAGCCCCGGCGCCGGGATCCACGTCGCGAACGGGGCCGCCTCGTGGTCCCACGCCGTCCTCACCCGCAGCGGGGACCGGGTGTGGCTGCGCGACGACCACTCCTCCAACGGGACCGCCGTGGACGGGGAGCTCCTGGATCCCGGGGCGGGGGCCGTGGAGCTCCACGACGGCCAGGTCGTGCAGATCGGCGACGCCCGCCTGATGCTCACCCGCGCGCCCGACTGGGAGACCGCCGCCCCTGGCGGGACGAGGCCGCCGCTCAACGGGCGCATCGCCTTCAACCGCCCGCCCCGGCCGGGCCCGCCCCCCGCGCCGGCCCCCGTCGAGGTCCCCGTCAAGAAGGAGCCGCAACGCGACTCCAAGTTCTCGTGGGCGGCCGTCCTGGCCCCCCTGGTCATGGCGGTCGGCCTCGTCGCGGTCATGGGCTCCTTCCGGTACGCGCTGCTGGCGCTGCTCTCTCCGGTCATGGGTGTCGCCTCGTGGTGGGAGCAGAAGCGCCGCGCGCGATCCAGCGAGAAAGAGGTGGAGGCGCAGTTCGCGCGAGACCTCGAACGTTTCGGCGAGGAGATCTCCGCCGCCGCGGTCCTTGAGCGCGAGCGCCTGCGGGCGATCACCGCCTACCCCCACGAGGGCATCGCGGTGGCGCGCGCGGGGGCCGCCCCCCTGTGGCGCGCGCGGGCCGGGCACGAGGACTTCTGGCGCGCCCAGGCCGGCACGGGCAGGGCCTCCTACGCGGTGCCCCTCGACACGGCGAACCGCAGAACGGATCCCCGCGCCCAGCGCCTCATCGACGCCGCCCACCTGGTGAGCGCGCCCGTCCCCATCGACCTGGCGGGCGGGGGCGTGGGCGTGTGGGGGCCCCGCGAGCACGCCCTGGCCCTCACCCGCTCCCTGCTGTGCCAGTCGGCGACGCGGTCCGGGCCGTCGGACATGGGAGTCGCCGTCCTCACGGGCCGCTCCACCGCCGACGACTGGCGGTGGGCGGCGTGGCTCCCCCACACGCTCATCAGCCCCGTCAACCCCCACAGCAGGTGGATGGGGTTCTCCGCCGAGGCGTCCGCCGCCCTGGCGCGCCAGCTCCGCGACTCCCCCGACTCCCTCCAGGCTCCGGCGCTCCTCCTCGTCGTCGACGACGCCTCCCTGCTGGAGGGCCGCGACAGCCCGGTCCGCGAGCTCCTCGCGGCGCGCGCGGACGCCGACGGCGCCTCCGCGCCCCGCGTGAGCGCGATCGTCGTCGCCGACTCGCCCACCAGGATCCCCGCCTCGTGCACGACGGTCATCGAGGCCGCGGGCGAGGGGGAGGCGGTCGTGGGGGTGCCCGGCGACAACACCGTCCTCGAGGGCGTGTGCCCCTGCGGGATCACCGCGGCCACCGCCAACGACTGGGCGCGCGGCCTCGCCCGCTTCGACGACCCCGACACGTGCGAGGCCGGGGGCTCCCTGCCCTCCCTCGTCCACCTCTTCGAGCTCCTCGGCCTGGACCACGACGTCACCGCGGAGGACATCGAGCGGATGTGGCGGGCGGACCACCCCTACCGAACGCCCATCGGCGTGGGCGAGGACGGGATCCTTTGGTTCGACCTGGTCCGCGACGGCCCGCACGGCCTGGTGGGCGGCACCACGGGGTCGGGCAAGAGCGAGTACCTGCGCTCCCTCATCGCCGGCCTGGCCGCCCGCATCGACCCCCAGCGCCTCACCTTCATCCTCGTGGACTTCAAAGGAGGGGCGGCCTTCGCCAGCCTCGACCAGCTGCCGCACACCATCGGCACCCTCTCGAACCTGGAGGCCCCGCTGGCCTACCGGGCGCTGCGGGCCCTCGAGGCGGAGATGGAGTACCGGCAGCGCCGCTTCGCGCAGGCCGGCGAGAACGTCGACACACTGGACGCCTACCTGGCGACCGGCCCGGACGAGCCGATGCCCCGGATCCTGGTCGTGGTCGACGAGTTCGCCCAGTTGGCCAAGGAGTACCCCGACATCCTGTCGTCCCTGGTGTCGATCGGGGCGGTGGGCAGGACCCTGGGCATCCACATGGTCCTCGCGACCCAGAGGCCCACCGGCGTCGTCAACGACAACATCCTGGCCAACACGAACATGCGCACGGCGCTGCGCGTGCAGAGCCGCGACGACTCCATCGGCGTCATCTCGGTCCCCCACGCCTCCCAGATCGGGCGCACGCAACCGGGGCGCGCCTACATGCGCCTCGGCGAGGGCGACATCGCCCCCATCCAGACCGCCCTGGTGACGGGCGTGAGCTCGCACGACGGCGACGACCGCCTCCGCGTCGTCGACGCGGTGCTCGGCGAGGCGCCGCCCGAACCCACCAGGGCCTCCTCCCGGCGGGAGCCCACCGACCTCGACATGCTGATCCGCGCCATCGCGGCCGCCCATGACGCCCGGGGCGGGCGGGACCCCCGCCCTGTGTGGCCCGAGCCGCTGGGGATGGAGGTGCGCCTGCTCCTCGGCCAACAGGACGCGCCCCGGGGGCCCTCCGTCATGGCGGCGCCCGGCCCCGTGGTCCTGTGCGCGCTGGCCGACGACCCCGGGCGCCAGAGGCAGTACCCCACCGGGTGGGAGCCCCAGGAGGGCAACCTCGTGGTCGCGGGCATACCGGGGTCGGGGACCACGACGGCGCTGTGCTCGGCGGCACTGTCCCTCGCCGCCTCGCAGGACCCGGACCGCGTGGACTTCCTGTTCCTCGACATGGGCACGCGGGGCCTCGAACCGCTCACGCGCCTGCCCCACGCGCGCGGCTACGCGGGGCCTGGGGCGGCGGGCCGGGAACTGCAGAACAGGCTCCTGCGCCACCTGGTCGAGCAGATGGACACGCGCGCCTCAGACCCCGGCCCCCACCGCGGCCTCTACGTGTTCATCGACGGATTCGCCTCGCTGCGCGACGAGTTCGACGACTACGAGGGAAACGAGATGCTCCAGGACTTCTACCAGGTGTGGGCAAAGGGCCCCTCCGTGGGCATCCACTGCGCCGCAGCGACCAGCCGCTTCAAAGCGCTGCCCACCGCGATCAGCGAGGTCACCACCCAAAAGTGGCTGTTCCAACTGGCCGACCTCTACGACTACACGGGCGTGGGGGTGGCCCGCGACGCCATCCCCCAGGCGGTCCCCGGGCGCTTCGTGGACGGCCGCAGCCTCCACCACGCCCACATCGCGACCCCGGACGACCTGGAGGAGGCGGTGGGGGCCATCGGAGCGCGATGGGGGGCGCCCCGCCGCCCGGACCTCATCGGCCCCCTGCCCAAGCGCCTCACCCCCTCCCAGGTGGGCGCCGCATCGGTGGTGGCCCAGGAGCCCTGGTCGATCCCCGTCGGCGTCGCCGAGTCCACTCTGGCGCCCTACGCGCTGGAGGCGTGGAGCGGAGAGCACCTGCTGGTCGCCGGGCCCTCCCGCTCGGGCAAGACCTCCGTGCTGGCGGCCATCGCCCGCAAACTCGACGGGGACGCGCGCGCCAGCGGCACGCCCCTCGACATCGTCGGGATCGCGCCGCGCCGCTCGCCGCTGCGCCTCCTCGTGGACGCGCCCGTGCACGCCCCGGACGAGGCCGCCGCGGCGCTCAGCGCGGTCCTCGCCTCGCCCCGGCCCGCCCTGGTCCTCATCGACGACGCGCACCAGGTGGGCGACGAGGGGGGAATGCTCACCGCGCTCCTGTCGCAGCCGGATCCACGTGCACTGGTGGTGGCCGCCGGGCGCAACGACGAGCTGCGCACCCAGTACGGGCAGTGGACCGCCCTCCTGCGCAAGTCGCGCCTGGGCCTGCTGCTCCAGCCCAACGTGGACGTGGACGGGGAACTGCTCGGCGTCCGACTGCCCCGCCGCAGCCCGGTGGCCCTCACCGTCGCGCGGGGGTACGCCTGCCAGGGCGGCATGGCGGCCCTCGTCCAGGCGATGACCCTGTCGCAGGAGGAGTGATGGAGGACGAGGGCTTCGACTTCGGCGCCGACTACCGCCTCGGCGCCCCCATCGGGACGGGCGCCTCGGGCGTCGTGCGCGAGGGGGTGCGCAAGAGCACCGGCGAGGCGGTCGCCGTCAAGCTCCTGCGCGGCGAGTACCGCGACGACCCCGAGGTGGTGCGCCGTTTCATCACCGAGCGCACGGCCCTCACGTCACTGCGCCACCCCCACGTGGTGGCCGTCGCCGACTTGATCGCCGACGGTGGGCGGCTGGGCATCGTCATGGAGTACGCCCCCGGGCCCACGCTGCGCGACCTGGTCCGCCGCAGGGGGACGCTGCCGGCCCAATTCGCCCTCGCCGTCGCCCTGCAGGTCCTGGACGCCCTGGAGGCCGCCCACGCCCGCGGGATCGTCCACCGCGACATCAAACCCGACAACATCATCCTCACCAGCGCCGACGACCCGGCGGATCCGGGGGTGCGGGTCGCGGACTTCGGCATCGCGAAGGTCCTGGGCGAGGGCGGGTCATCGACGCGCGTCGTGGGCACGCCCGCGTACATGGCGCCCGAGGCCATCACGAGGAACGTGGTGTCCCCCGAGGGGGACGTCTACTCCCTGGGCACGACCCTCTACGAGGCGCTGTCGGGGCGCACGCCCTTCGACGACGGCTCGGGGAACCTGAACCCCTTCGTCCTGGCCCACAGGCAGGTGTCGCGGGCGGTGCCGCCCATTGCGGGCCTCGATCCGCGGGTGGCGGAGATCGTGGAGGGCATGCTCCTCAAGGATCCCCGCAAGCGCCCCGGCGTCGCCCAGTGCCGCGCGTCGATCAGCGCCGTTTTCCCGCAGGTGGCGGGGGCCGCCGCACTGCCCGCGTCCGCCGACCCCCTGCCCCGCCCCGCGACGGTCCTGCGGCCCCTGGACGGCCCCGACCCGGGTGCCGGGGAGGCCCCCGACGACGGGGAGCAGGGCCCGCCCCCCGAGGATCCGGCGCCCCTGCCCCCGCCGGAGGGCGCCACGGTCCTCAAGCCGATCATCGTCGACGACGGGGCGCCCGGCCCCGACGAGGGGCCCCGGGAGCGCTGGTGGCGGCGCCGCGCCGCCCGCGTGGGGGCGCTGGCCTGCGTCGCCGCGCTCGCGTGCGCGGCCTCGGGGTACGCCGTGTGGCACTACGGGCGCTCGTGGTTCTCCCCCCGCGACGAGGCGCCCGTCGAGGCGACCGTGGAGGACAAGCCGCTCCCGTCGGGGCTTCGCGTCACCCGCACGGCGTCGTGGAAGCGCTCGGAGGCCTCCGTGTCCTACACGATCACCTACGCGACCGTGAAGGGCACCCTGTCGGGCGCGGTGATGGAGAACCTGTCGGAGGCCGACGACCGGTGCCTGAGCCCCCAGTGGGGTCCGGGCGCGCAGGCGGCCCCCCACAGCCCGGCGCTCACCTCCCTCAAGGCGGCGTGCGCGTGGACGATCACCCTGCCTCCCCTCACGGCGGAGGGGCCCGTCTCCGTGACGGCGACGATCCCCACCGCGGGGACGGCGTTCGAGGAGAAGGACCCCGACGCCGAGTCCCTCAAGCGCTGGATCGACGACCAGCGGGCGCGGGCGGACGCCGCCCTTTCGGACCCGGCCGCGTCGTCGAGCGCCTACCCCCTGCAGCGCTTGGAGGGCCTGGGCCTGCGCGTGCCGGGGCGCACCCCCCAGGGGGGCCCGGTCCCCCTCACGATCACGGGGAAGTGGCGGGGTGGCTCCCTGCCGGACTTCGTCGTCTACACGAGCCCCTCGACGGGCCCGGCCACCAGCGTCCTGGGCGACATCACGGGGGGCGACCCGGGCTCCCTGCGCCTGAGTGAGCGCTGCGCGGGGGCGGTCGTCGTCTCCGCGGACGGGCACGACCTGTCGGCGGTGTTCCCCGCGTCGTGCTCGGTGGGCGGCCAGGTGGGGAACTACGCGCTGGAGGAGACGCCCCTCACTGTGACCTCCTCGGGGTCGTGAGGACCGCCGGGGAGCGGGGCGGCCCGCGCCGGGCCCGTTGAACGCACTGCGGGCCCGGACCCCGGGGAGGGGTTCGGGCCCGCGGGCTCCCGCGGCCCTTCCGGGTGCGCGGACGGCCCCGCGAGGCGGGACCGGCTGGGCTCAGCGCTCGACGACGGCCAGGACGTCGCGCGAGGAGAGGATCTGGTACTCCTGGCCCTCGTACTTGACCTCGGTGCCGCCGTAGCGGGAGTAGATCACGGTGTCGCCGACCTTGACGTCGACGGGCACGCGGTTGCCGTTGTCGTCGACGCGGCCGGGGCCCACGGCGATGACCTCGCCCTCCTGGGGCTTCTCCTTGGCGGTGTCAGGGATGACCAGGCCGGACGCGGTGGTCTGCTCGGCCTCGACCTGACGGATGACGATACGGTCCTCGAGGGGCTTGATGGAGATCGACACTGTCGTTCCTTTTCTCTTGCGAAGAACTCTTTCGTCCCTTCCCTGCCGTCGCGGGGGCCAGGTGCGGGACCGGTGGCGGCCTTGGCCGCTATCCGTGTAAGAGTCTAGGCACGCCCCTGGCACTCGGGCAAGCCGAGTGCCAATCCGGGCGGGGCGTTCAGCCCTGAGCGCACCGCCCGCGCCGCCTCGCGGCCCCCGCCCCTCCCCCGTGGCACAATCGGGCGTGTGAACAGCGCGCTCGCCCCCGTACTCACCTCGCCCGGCTGGGACATCCTGCGCTCCTTGGGCGAGCGCACCTCCCCGGGCACGGACCTCGGCCTCCTCGGCGCCTCCCTGCGCAGGGCGGGGACGCCCGCCGACGTCGTCTCGGCGGTGCTCACCCAGCTGGAGCTGCGCTCCGCCGCCCGCGCCAAGTTCGGCCCCTTCGCCGACTCGATGGTCTTCACGCGCGACGGCCTCGAGCAGGCGACCCGCCTGGTGGTCGCCGCCCACCACGCCCGCCGTTTCCGCGAGGCGGGGGCCTCGTTCGTCGCGGACCTGGGCTGCGGCGTCGGCGGGGACGCGCTGGCCATCGCCGGCCTGGGCCTGCGGGTCCTGGCGGTCGACTGCGACCAGGACGCCTCTGCCGCCGCCGCCATCAACCTGCGGCACTTCGACGGGGCGAACGTCCTGCGCGGGGACGTGGCCGAATTGGACATGGAGGACCTGCGGGACCAGGGGGTCGACGCCGTCTTCGCCGACCCCGCGCGGCGCACGGGCGCCCAGGGCGGGTCGCGGCGCATCGCCGACCCCGAGCAGTGGTCCCCTCCCCTGTCCGCCGTGTGGCGGTGGCGGAGCGGCTTCGAGCGCGTCGGCGTGAAACTCGCGCCCGGGATCGCCCACAGCGCACTGCCCGCCGACTGCCACGCCCAGTGGGTGAGCGTGGACGGGGACCTGGTGGAGGCGTCCGTGTGGACCCCGGCCCTGGCGCCGGAGGGCCCGGGGCGCAGCGCCCTCGTCATCACGGGGGCGGGCGCGCGCGTCCTCGCCGACCCGGCGACCGCCTCCGCGGACGCGCCCGTGCGCCAGGCCCCCTCTGGGGAGCTCGGCGCCGTCCTGGCCGAGCCCGACCCGGCGGTCATCCGGTCGGGCGGGCTGGCCCACCTGGCCGACTCCATCGGCGCCCGCCTGATCGACCCGTCCATCGCCTACCTCACGGCGGACGACATCCCCGCCAGCCCGCTGCTGAGCCGTTTCGAGGTGGTCGCCCGCACCGCGCTGCGCGCCAAGGCGGTGTCCGCGGCCCTGCGGCCCCTGGGAGCCGGCTCCGTGGAGATCAAGAAGCGCGGGGCGGACATCGACCCGGCCGCGCTGCGCAAGAGGCTGGACCTGACCCCGGGCGGCCCGGGCGCCACCGTCTTCGCGACCCGCGTCGGCGGGCGCCACTGCGCCATCATCGCGAGGCGACTGGCGGACTGAGGGGCCGGTTGGTCGAGGGCGGGGGCTGGGTTCTGGAAGCGGGCGTGTGGCCCACAGCGCCAGGCGCCCGGCCAGGCGGTGGGCTTCCAGGTCGTCGCGCGACGGGGCTGGGTGCGCGCACTGCGCTTTCGGCACCGGCTCTTGCGGACCCCACCGCGAATCCGGGCGGCGGCGGACTGGGGCGGTCCAAAATGCGTCTGGGTTTCGCTGTTTTCGGCGGGTTCCGCGCGGGAGTGGTCCGAAATGCGTCTGGGTTCGACGATTTTAGCCGGATCCGGGAGGATCCGGCCAGACTCAGACGCTTTTTGGACCACATGCCCGCCAAGCCCCCATCCCCGCCCGAGACTCAGACGCATTTTGGACCACCGAGTCCGCGCGCACTCCCGTATCCGCGCTACCAGTGGGTTCCGACGCTCAACTCGTCGTTGACGGCCAGGACCGGAGGCACTGGTTCGACTCGGACAACGGCGACGAGTTGTCCTTTGACGGCCCCGCCCCACCCAACCGGGCACCGACGCGGGCCGCCGCCTCGCCATGCTCGCCCTTCCCGGCCCCACGCCCGCCCCGTCCACGACGCCGGCGAGACGCATGTCAACCGCACAAATCCTGCCGTCCGGCCCCGCGCCTGCCAGACTAGGGGGCGCAGGCACGAGAAGGAGGCCCCGATGCCCCTGCCATTCGGCCGGTCCGCCCGGTCCACCCTCGGAGTCGAATGGGAGCTCCAACTGGTCGACCAGGACTCCCACGATCTGCGCCAGAGCGCGGACGCCGTCATCGACCAGGCCACCGTCGACGGCGAGCTCTTCACGGGGATCCACCGCGAGATGCTGCTCAACACCATCGAGGTCACCTCCAAGCCCCGGGCCACCGTGGCCGAATGCCTGGCCGACATCACCGCGTGCGTCGACTTCCTCTCCCCCATCGCACGACGGCTGCGCATCGACCTCGCCGCCGCGGGCACCCACCCCTTCGCGCGCCCCGGTCGTCAGCGCGTCACCAACAGCCGGCGCTACGCCCAGCTGGTCGAGCGCACCCAGTACTGGGGCCGCCAGATGCTCCTGTACGGCGTCCACGTCCACGTGGGCGTGGAGGACCGCGACAAGGTCCTGCCCATCCAGGCGGCGCTGTCCACCCACCTGGGGCACCTGCAGGCCATCGCCGCCTCCTCCCCGTACTGGGCGGGCGTGGACACCGGCTACGCCTCGAACCGCGCGATGGTCTTCCAGCAGCTGCCCACCGCCGGGATCCCCCGCCACTTCGACACGTGGGAGGCCCTGGAGAGCTACACGGAGGACATGATCCGCACCGGCGTCATCAAGGGCTTCGACGAGGTGCGCTGGGACATACGCCCCTCGCCGGCTTTCGGGACCGTTGAGAACCGGGTGTTCGACGCGGCGACCAACATCCTCGAAGTGGGGGTCTTCGCCGCCCTCACCCACGTCCTCGTCGAGCACTTCTCGCGCATGTACGACGCGGGCGAGGCCCTGCCCGTCCTGCCGGACTGGTTCATCGCCGAGAACAAGTGGCGCTCCGCGCGCTACGGCATGGACGCAGAACTGATCCTGGACCCGCAGGGCACCACCGAGCCCGCGCGCGACACCTTCGCGCGCCTGGCCGAGGAACTGGCGCCCATCGCCTCGGACCTGGGGTGCGCGCGGGAGTTCGAGGGGATCGGGACGATCCTGGGCGTCGGGGCCGCCTACGAGCGCCAGCGCGCCGCCTTCGCCGCGGCCCGGCCGGGCGAGGGCCTGGACGCGGTCGTGTCCCTCATGCGCGCCGAGATGGAGGCGGGCCGCCCCCTCAGCCTCGCGGAGTTCGCGGCGCTACAGGCCCCTGACCTGGGATAACATGGTAACTCTTTCCTGAAAACCGGCATTCAGGGAGCCGCGCTAGAATACGCGTGCAGTCGCGCGGCCCCGCAGGACCCGACACGGGCGCCCCCGGCCCCGCGCGGCCACGGCCAAACGCCAGCCAAGGCCCGACGTCAAAAGGAACACATGCCGATCAATGAGGGCGCCCAACCGCGCCGCGCCAACGAGGAACAGGGCAAGCCCGGCACGAACGAGGAACAGCGCGGCCCCACCGCCAACGGGGAGCAGCGCCAGCCCCGCGAGCACGCGCCCTCCGGGGCCGCGCGCCCGGGCGGGGCCGCCCGCAGATGGGCGGCGACCGCGGGGCAGTGGTCCGCCACGGCGCTCCGGTTGGGCGCGAGGTGGCTCCACTCCGTCCCCGCCACGCGCGCGGTCGCGGCCGCCCTGCTGGTCGGAGTGGGAGTGTGCCTGGCCTGGTCCGGCGCCTTCCCGCTGGGATCCGCCTCCGCCGACCCCTCCCACTGGTGGAGCCTGGTCACGGCGCCCTTCGTGTTCCCCCGCACATCGATGGAGACGGTGCTGCTCATCGTGCTGGCGCTCATCGTCCTGGGCGGCATGGCGGAGCACCGCGTCGGCTCCCGGCGGTGGCTGGCCGCCGCCCTGGTCGCCCCCGCCGCCGCCGTCGCCACCACATGGCTGCTGGCGCCCCTCATCCAGAGCTTCCTGCCCGAGTGGGGCGCCTCCCTGGACCGCGGCTCCATCTGGGGCGCGGGCCCCATGATCGTGGGCCTGGCGGGCCCGGTCATCGAGAGCCTCGGCCGCGCATGGCGGTGGCGCGCCCGCTTCCTGCTCATCGGCGTCCTCGCCCTGTCCGCGGGCGTCATCGGATCCATGGACACCTTCGCGCGCCTGTGGGCGGGGGTGTACGGCCTGGTCATCGGCCGGATCGCCTACCGCGGCAGGCGCCAGGAGGACGCCTCCACGCACGACATCGTCATCCACCGCCAGATCGTGTCCCTGACCGTCGTGTGCTGGACGGTCGCCGCCGCCCTCACCATCTTCTCCACGACGCTGCGCGGCCCCCTGGCCGAGATGCGCTGGTCCGTGGCGCCCGGGTGGTGGATGCTCGGGCGCGCCAGCGTCGGCTCCACGCTGCTGGCGCTCATGCCCGTCCTCCTCCAGCTCGTCCTCGCCTACGGGCTGCGCCGGGGACGGCGCTTCGCGATGATCGGCACCCTGGTGCTCCAAGGGTGCCTGGCCCTCAGCTCCGCCGTCGGCGCGCTCGTCATGGAGATCGCCGCCACCCGGGAGCTGCGCTACCTCGCCGACGACGCCTCGGCGAGCGTCATCACCAACACCACGCAGTTCCTGCTGGTCCCCGTCACCCTCAACCTGCTGCTCTGCGCCGTCGTCGCCTGGTCCCGCAAGGCCTTCACCCTGCGCTCGCGCCCGGGCACCGTGCGCGCCCTGGCGGCGCGCTGGGCCACCATGATGTGCGTGGTCGCCGCGCTCAGCATCGGCCTGGGCATGCTGGCCTCCGACTCCTACCTGCCCCTGGTCCTCGACCAGGGCACCGCCGACATCGAGATCCCCAGCGCCAGCGCGCTGGCGATACTGCACGACTACCTGCTGGCCCTGCTGCCCACCTCGACGGTCTCCATCTTCGAGCCCTCCCTGGAGCCCTTCACCCTGTTGGCGGAGGTCCCCGTCGTCTGGACGCCGCTGGTGGCGTGGGCGCTCAGCCTCGCCCTGGTGGCGCGCACCCTCGTCACACCCGCGCACACGCGCCAGGGGTCCGCCTCGCGCCTCGTCGAACTCATCCGCGCCGGCGGGGGCGGGACCCTGGCGTGGATGATGACGTGGAAGGGCAACTCCGTGTGGATCCGCGAGGACGACCGCGCGGGCGTGGCCTACCGCCCCGGCGGCGGCACCGCCCTGACGGTGACCGACCCCGTGTGCCCCTCCTCGCAGATCTCCGCGACCATCGAGGAGTTCGCCGACTTCGCGTCGCGCTCGGGGCTGACGCCCGCCCTGTACTCCGTCCACGAACCCGTTGCCGGGGCGGCGCGTGAACTGGGGTGGACCGTCATGCAGGTGGCCGAGGAGTCCCTGCTGGACCTGCCCGGGCTGGCCTTCAAGGGCAAGGCGTACCAGGACGTGCGCACCGCCATGAACCACGCCAAGCGCGAGGGCGTGGAGGCCGTGTGGACCACGTGGGAGGACTGCCCGCAGGGGCGGCGCGACCAGATCGAGTCGATCAGCCGCGCGTGGAGCGCGGACAAGGCGCTGCCCGAGATGGGGTTCACCCTGGGCGGCTTGGACGAGCTGCGCGACCCGAGCACCCGCCTGCTGCTGGCCATCGACTCCGACGGCACCGTCCAGGCCGTCACCTCGTGGCTGCCCGTCCACCGCCAGGGCGAGGTCGTCGGCCTCACCCTCGACGTGATGCGGCGGCGGAAGGACGGGTGGCGGCCCGCCATCGACTTCCTGATCGCCCGCGCCGCCCTGTCCGCCCAGGAGGAGGGGCTCGAGGTCCTGTCCCTGTCGGGCGCGCCCCTGGCCCGCTCCCAGGAGGACGACTCCGGTTTCGGCCCCATGCTGGACGTCCTGGCCTCCATCCTGGAGCCCCTGTACGGCTTCGCCTCCCTCCACTCGTTCAAACGCAAGTTCAAGCCCCGCCGCGAGGCCCTGTACCTGGCCGTCCCCGACGCCTCGTCCCTGGGCACCGTCGGCGCCGCCATCGGCCACGCCTACGTGCCGAATATGACGGCCGCGCAGACCGCGCGCCTGGCGGGCTCCGTGGCGGGCGGCGTGGCGGCAGCCGCGATCAAGGACAACCAATGAACGGCCGAACCAGAATCGAGATGACGCATTGATGGGCTTCCTGCTTTCAGTGGACCTCACAACCCACAGGGCCATGGTCACGGCCCTGCTCCTCACCATCGCGGCCCTGATCGCAAGCGCGCTGCTGCTGCCCCTCACCCGCCGGGGCCGGGCGGGGAACCCGGCGGGGGCCGCCCCGCCGAGGCGCGCGCACCCGTGGCGCACCGCCGGGAGGTGGTCCGCGCGGGCACTGGCGATGCTGCTCCCCGTCATCATGATCCTGGCGACGGGGGCCATGGCCTTCAACCGCTCCCTCAAGATCGTCACCACGCCGCGCGACCTCTTCGGCATCATCGCGGCCAACCTGTCTGGGCCGCAGACCGGGGAGGCCCAGTCGGCGGACGGGCAGTCCGACGGCGCCCAATCCGAGCACGAGCGGACCCAGTCCGGGGATCCCGCCCTGCTCACGGACTTCCAGCCCACCGAGGAGTCCGGGATGCTCAAGACCACGTGGACCGGGCCGATCAGTGGCATCACCCAGCCCGTGTACGCCATCACCCCAAAGGGCTACAGGCCCGACGACGGCAAGAAGTACGGGGTCATCATGACACTCCACGGGTACCCGGGCGACCCCGAGGGCACCATGTGGGGCGCGCAGGTCTCCGAGGCGCTGCAAAGCGCCATCGACCAGGGGCTCATCCCGCCGACGATCGTCATCGGCCCCGAGGTCAACGTCGACGACTCCGAGCACGACTGCGCGGACCTGCCAGGGCGCCCGCCCGTGTTCACGTGGGTCACGAAGGACGTGCCCGCGATGATCAAGGCGAACTTCCCCAACGTCTCCACCGAGCGGGCCGCCTGGATGATCGCGGGGTTCTCCTCCGGAGCCTACTGCGCGGTGTGGACCGCGATGCGCGCGCCCGAGGTCTTCGGCTCAGCGGCCTCCCTGTCGGGGTACAACACGCAGATCGAGGGCGGGATGAAGAGCCAGGGGCAGCAGTACCTGGCTGACAACACGCTGTCGACCATGCTGGCCAACCGCACGCCCGACGGCCTGCGCATCTACGCGATGGCCGCCCAGGACGACGCCGTGGGAGGAGCGCCCGCCGCCGTCGCCATGGCGAACGCCGTCAAGGCCCCCGACTCGGTGACCCCCGACACGCCGGAGACGGGCGGGCACGCCGGGCCGTTGTGGAGGGAGCACATCCCCACGATGCTGGCGTGGTGGGGCTCCGACAACTCAGTCGCCCGCGCCGTGGGCACGCCGCCCACCGCCGAGGCCGCGCAGTCGTCCAGCGGATTCGGGCAGATCGTCACCGCGCAGACCGTCACCCACAGGACGCGCGCCTTCGGCCTGAACGGGGCCGGCTCGCTGGTCGTCGTGGGGCTGCTCGCGCTCCTGAGCGCCCTGTTGTGCGCGCTGCGCGTGCCGCGCTGGGTCGCGGCGGACGGGAGCGGGAGCCCGTCGCCCTCCGCCGAGTCGGCCGGGCCGGACGGGGCTGGGGCAGGGACTGCCGACCGGGCCACGGACCGGGCGCCCACTGCGGAATCAGAGGAGGCGACCGCCCGGACCCGTGCAGGAACCACCACCGCTGGGACCGACGGCCAGCCCGCCTCCACTGGGACCGACGACGGAACCACCACCGGGCGAAGCGAGGCGGACACCGGGCCGTCCCAGGGCCTGGGCGGTGCATTGGCGTCGCTGCGCGGCCGTCTGGCGGGAGCGCGCGCACGCGCTTCCCGCCTGCCGCGGGGGCTGCGCCGCGCGTGGTTCTTCACCGCGCGCCTGGTCACTGTGTCCGCGACCATGGGCGTGGTCGCCCTGCTGATCGGAATGCTCGGCAACGCCACCGGCGGCTTCTACACGTCGTGGAGGACCGCGCTCTCCTCCCTCATCGAGGCGTTCATGTAGGGCCGTTGGCCGGCCCGCGACCGGTTCCGGGGCGCGTTCCCGGACTGCGGGCCGTCCAATCGGCTGCCAGTGCGCTGCCGCCGTTTCGGTAGGCGTTCGGCCGCTCTGGGAACGCGCCCCGCGCCCTCACCCCACCGGCGCCGCGTAGGTCCTGGTGAGGGGCATTCCCGACTCCGGCGAGAACCCCCAGTCGGAGGCGGGCAGGCCGGCGCGCACCAGCTCAGAGCCCAGAGCGGCGATCTGCGCGCCGTTGTCCGTGCAGAAGCGCAGCGGGGGCATGCGCACCGCGACCCCCGCCTCGTCGGCGCGCGCGACCAGCAGTTCCCTCAGTCGCGAGTTCGCTGAGAATCCGCCGCCGACGACGATCGTCGAGCACCCCGTGTCCACCGCAGCGCGCACGGCCTTCGCGGTCAGCGAGTCGTTGACCGCCTCGGAGAACGCGGCGCACACATCCGGCGCGCTCACCTGCTCCCCCCGGGCCTGGGCGCCCTCGACGTAACGGGCGACGGCGGTTTTGAGGCCGGAGAACGAGAAGTCGTACTTGTGGCGCTCCTTGTCCTTGCCCGCCGCCAAGCCGCGCGGGAAGAGGATCGCCCGGCGGTCGCCCTCGCGCGACAGGCGGTCCACGTGGGGCCCGCCCGGGTAAGGGAGCCCCAGGAGCCTGCCCACTTTGTCGAAGGCCTCCCCCGCCGCGTCGTCGAGGGTGCCGCCCAGTTCCCGGACGCCCGTCGCGATGTCGTCGACCAGGAGGATGCTCGAGTGCCCGCCGGAGACGACGAGTCCGATGAACCGCTCCGGCAGGGGCCCCTCGGCCAGTTCGTCGACCGCGAGGTGCCCGATGACGTGGTTGACGCCGTACAGCGGCTTCCCCAAGGACGAAGCGAGGGCCTTCGCCGCGCAGATGCCGACCGTCAGCGAGCCCACCAGTCCCGGGCCCGCCGCGACCGCCACGGCGTCCACGTCGGACAGGCCCGCCCCGGCCTCGGACAAGGCGCTGCGTAGCGCGGGCAGGAAGGACTCCAAGTGCGCGCGGGACGCGATCTCGGGGATGATGCCGCCGTAGCGCGCGTACTGGTCCATTGACGTGGCCGTGCGGTCCGCCAGCAAGTCGTATCCGCGCACCAGGCCGACTCCGGTCTCGTCGCACGTCGATTCAATTCCAAGCACCAGGGGTTCACTCACGCCCCCAAGTGTAGTTGCCGCGGCCCCCGCGGCCGCGCGTCAGCGCCCGCCTGCCGCGGCGGCCCGGTCCGCGGGCCTCAATCCGCCGAAGGGCCCCCCGCCCCGCCGTCAGCCCCACTCCGGGCGTTCGCGACCAGCATCGCCACCCCGGCGACGCCCAGCGCCACCAGGGACCACGGGAACGCCTTGTCGGCGAGGGACTTGACGGAGCCCGGGCCGAATAGGACGCCCAGGAGCAGCGCCAGTGAGAGCAGGGCGAACACCCCCATAGCGGTGATGCCGATGGTGGCCGACACCCAGTGGCGCCGTGTGCGCGTGCCGGGACCGTTGTCGTACTCAATCATCCGCCGTCGCCTCCGCTGTTCTTGTGGCACCAGTGACCGTGTGGCGCCAGTCTACTCCGCAGGGGCCGACCGTCCGCGTCCTGCCAGCGCGAGCCATGGACCATCCGCCCCGTCCCGCCGCTTCCGAGTGCGCCTCAGGGGGCGGGGGTCATCGGCGCCCCGCATCCGGAGCAGAACCTGGCGTCCTCGGTCTCCAGGTAACCGCACTTCGTGCACCGCACGCGGATCTGCGGCTCCGCTCCCCCGCCGCGGGCCATCGCGTCACGGATCATCGGCACCTCCTCCAGGGCGTCCTGCATCTGGGCGCCCTTGGAGCGCTGCCATGGCTCGGCGTCGCGGGCCTCGCCCTGGGGCGAGAGGACGACACCCGATCCGGCCAGCCCCTTGCGGCCCAAGGAACGCAGCCCCTGCCCCGCCATGATGAGGAGCACCCCGACGAAGGCCAGGGGGAACGTCCGGAAGGCTCCGAAGAAGCCGTCGCCCGGAGCGGCGCGGTCGAAGCGCATCGAGCCGAAGAAGGAGAAGGTCGACACGAACGGCACGAAGAACAGGATGAAGCCGAGGACGATCACAACGGCCCCGCCGTAGTACGCGGCCTTGCGCCACGTCTGCACGTCGTAGCGGCGCTCCTGGTCCCGCTCGTAAGGGGACTGGCCCTGGCTGGCCGGCCGCTGGCCCATCCGCGGCTCCTGAGGCCGGCCGTAGGCCCGTCCTTGTCCGTACCCGCTCTGATCGGGCCCTTGTCCACCGGGCCACTGCTGCGAATCCATGACAACCTCCCATGAAAGCGTCCAACAGGTCAGTGTAGTCCAGAAAGGTATCGGCGGGGTCCGTCATGCGGCCGGGGCCCATTCCACACCGACGGATAGGAGCCACCACCAGGCCCCTGACCAGGGGGAACGCCGTGGAACACACGTGAAACACGACGTGGCCCCGCCCTCCCGCGCACGACCCCCCGCAATGACCCGTCGAACGCAGTTCGGCCCCGCCCCCATGAGGGGACGGGGCCGCTGGCCACTGCTCGCGCCGGCGAGCGATCACACGCCCTTCAAGGCGGCTTTGCCCAGCTGGCGGTTGAGGTTGGCGATGACGTCCAGCGGGATCTGCTTGGGGCAGACCGCGGCGCACTCGCCGACGTTCGAGCAGGAGCCGAAGCCCTCCTCGTCCATCTGGTTGAGCATGGAGACCACGCGGCGGTAGTTCTCCGGCTTGCCCTGCGGCAGCAGGCCCAGGTGCGTCACCTTCGCCGAGGTGAAGAGCATAGCCGAGGCGTTGGGGCACGCCGCCACGCAGGCGCCGCAGCCGATGCACGCCGCCGCCTCGAACGCCCGCTCGGCGTCCTGCTTGGGAACGGGGGTCGCGTCCGCGGCCGCCGCGCCGCCGGTGTTGACGGAGATGTAACCGCCGGCCTGGATGATGCGGTCGAGGGCGGACCGGTTGACCACGAGGTCCTTGATGATCGGGAAGCCCTGGGCCCGCCACGGCTCGATCGTGATGACGTCGCCGTCGTTGAAGGACCGCATGTGCAGCTGGCAGGTCGTGGTCACCTCGGGACCGTGCGCGATGCCGTTGATGACGACGCCGCACTGGCCGCAGATGCCCTCGCGGCAGTCCGAGTCGAAGGCGATGGGCTCCTCGCCCCGTTCGAAGAGCTCTTCGTTCAGCACGTCGAGCATCTCCAGGAACGAGGACTCTTCCGAGATTCCCTTCACCTGGTATTCATGAATTGCGCCCTTGTCTTCAGGACCGTTCTGGCGCCAGATCCTCAGTGTCAGGTTCACTTGTAGCTCCGCTGCTTCAACTCGATGTCGTTGTAAATCAGGTCTTCCTTGTGGAGGACCGGGGGTTGGTCGTCTCCGGCGAACTCCCAGGCCGCCACGTAGAGGAACTTGTCGTCGTGGCGCAGGGCCTCGCCCTCGGGGGTCTGGGACTCGGCGCGGAAGTGCCCGCCGCAGGACTCCTCGCGGTGGAGGGCGTCGATGCACATGAGCTCGCCCAGCTCCATGAAGTCCGCGACGCGGCCCGCCTTCTCGAGGGACTGGTTGAGCTCGCCGATCGACTTCCCGGGCACCCGGACGTCGCGCCAGTAGTCGGCGCGCAGCTCGCGGATCATCCCGATCGCCTTCTTCAGGCCGGCCTCGGTGCGCTCCATGCCGCAGTACTCCCACATGATCTTGCCCAGTTCCTTGTGGAAGGAGTCCACGGAGCGGGTGCCGCCCACCGACATGAGCGTGTCGATGCGCCCCTGGGCCGCCTCGAGGGCCTCCTTGACGGAGGGCGAGTCCTCGTTCAGCTCGGGCAGGTGGAAGCAGTGCGCCAGGTAGTCGTTGATCGTGTTGGGCAGGACGAAGTAGCCGTCCGACAGGCCCTGCATGAGCGCCGAGGCGCCCAGGCGGTTCGCGCCGTGGTCGGAGAAGTTCGCCTCGCCCGCCACGTACAGGCCCGGCAGGTTGGACTCGAGGTCGTAATCGACCCACAGCCCGCCCATCGTGTAGTGCACGGCGGGGTAGATGCGCATCGGCACCTCGTAGGGGTTGTCGCCCGTGATCCGCTCGTACATGTCGAAGAGGTTGCCGTACTTGGCGGAGACGGCGGCCTTGCCCAGGCGCTGGATGGCGTCGGCGAAGTCGAGGTAGACGCCGCGGGCGACGCCGTCGATCTTCGGGCCGACGCCGCGGCCCTCATCGCACATGTTCTTGGCCTGGCGGCTCGCGATGTCACGGGGCACCAGGTTGCCGAAGGAGGGGTAGATGCGCTCCAGGTAGTAGTCGCGGTCCTCCTCGGGGATCTCGCGCGGGTCCTTGTCGCAGTCCTCGGCGCGCTTGGGGACCCAGATGCGCCCGTCGTTGCGCAGCGACTCGGACATGAGGGTGAGCTTGGACTGCTGGTCGCCGTGCTGGGGGATGCACGTGGGGTGGATCTGCGTGAAGCAGGGGTTGCCGAAGTAGGCGCCCTTGCGATAGGCGCGCCAGATGGCGGTGCCGTTGCAGCCCATCGCGTTGGTCGACAGGAAGAACACGTTCCCGTAGCCGCCGGTGGCCAGGACGACCGCGTCCGCGATGTGGGTGCGCAGCTCGCCGGTGGACATGTCGCGCGAGACGATGCCCCGCGCCTTGCCCTCGTCGACGATGAGCTCGACCATCTCGTGGCGCGGGTACTCGGTGACGGTGCCCGCCGCGACTTGGCGCTCCATGGCCTGGTAGGCGCCGATGAGGAGCTGCTGGCCGGTCTGGCCCCTCGCGTAGAAGGTGCGCGAGACCTGGACGCCGCCGAAGGAGCGGTTGTCCAGCTGGCCGCCGTACTCGCGGGCGAAGGGGACGCCCTGGGCGACGCACTGGTCGATGATGTTGCCGCTGACCTCGGCGAGGCGGTACACGTTGTCCTCGCGGGCGCGGTAGTCGCCGCCCTTGACCGTGTCGTAGAAGAGGCGGTACACCGAGTCGTTGTCGTTGCGGTAGTTCTTCGCGGCGTTGATGCCGCCCTGCGCGGCGATGGAGTGCGCGCGGCGGGCGGAGTCCTGGTAGAAGAACACGTCGACGTGGTAGCCCATCTCGCCCAGGGACGCGGCGGCGGCGCCGCCGGCCAGGCCGGAGCCGACGATGATGACGCGCAGCTTGCGCCGGTTCGCGGGGTTGACCAGGGCGGCCTCGAACTGGCGCCGCGCCCACCGCTCGGAGATGGGGACGTCGTGGGGCGCCTTCGTGTCGGCGATCTTCCCGCCCTCGCGGTACAGGCCGTGAATGAGTGTGTCTGTCATGGTTCCTTGGCCTTCCTCAGTGGATGATCCCGGTGGCGATGGCTGTCGGCGGGGCCAGGAACATCACGAAGATGATGACGCCGACCAGCCCGGAGAGCACGACGAGCGGCTTGCGGGTGGCGGGGCGCACCCAGCCGAGCGACTGGAACATGGACCAGAAGCCGTGGGAGACGTGGAAGCAGACCACGCCGACGAAGACCGCGTAGAACAGCACCAGCCACGGCGACTGGAAGGCCGCGATCATGCGGGAGTAGGGGGCCGTGGTCTCGGAGCCGAAGTTCGCCAGCTGGCGGGGCAGGCTCGCCGTGGTGAAGTGCAGCAGGTGGAAGACGATGCCGAAGATCAGGACGACGCCCGTCAGGCGCATCGTGCGGGCCGCGTAGGAGTCGGACACCGACTTGACGACGACGTAGCGGGTGCTGCGCGCCCGGCGGGAGCGCAGCCACGTGTAGGCGGCGGCGTAGAGGTGGATGATCAGCATGAGCACCATCGCTGCCCTGAACACCCAGAGGAAGCCGCCGTGCGGGAAGATCGGCACGAAGGCCTCCTCGTGGAGCCAGTGGGCGTAGTCGTTGTAGACCTGCTCGCCCAGGAACATCTTGAGGTTGCCGTATGAGTGGAAGAGGAGGAAGAACACGAAGACGAAGCCCGAGACGGCCATCAGCTGCTTGATGAAAACGCTGGTGGTCCATGCGCGGCGCTTCTTCGTTGCGACGGTTGTTGTGGCCATGTGATGAGGATATCCACCCCCGGCCGCCCCGATGTGGGACCATTGCCGGGACCCGTCCGCCCCTGTCGCGGAGCACCGCTGTTTTCCGCGGTTTCACGCGGCTCCCGCGTCCCTCTCCTCCCTGGCGCGGAGCGCGCGCCGACTCATCGGGGGCGCCCTCGGAGGGCGCGTCCGGAGGGCATTTTAGAAAACGCGGCCTTGCTAATTCGACGGGCGCCCCGGCGGGCCCCCGGCCAAGGCCGCCAACCGCATGACGAGGGCGTCCTCGACGGGGTTGCGGAAGTAGCGGCGCCGGCGCCCGACCGCCTCGAAACCGCGCGACAGGTAAAGGCCGATGGCGGCGTCGTTCGAGGCGCGCACGTCGAGGAAGAGCTCGTCGGCGCCCGCCCGCCGCGCCCACGCGATCAGGCCGTCGAGGAGGCGCGAGCCCACGGATCGTCCGCGCGCGCCGGGCACCACCCCGATCGTCATGATGTCCCCCTGGTCGCCGAGCGCTCTGACTCCGCCGTAGCCGCACGCCGCCCCGTCGGCGCGGGCGATGAGGTAGTGGGACGAGGCGGACGCCAGTTCCTCGCGGAGCATCCCCTCCGTCCAGGGGTCCTCCGGGAAGAGCAGCCCCTCCAGGCGCACCAGCTCGCGCAGGTCCTCCACCCGGGCGGGGACGATGTCGACAGCGGGGACCTCCCCGCACGCGGAGCCGGGGGCGCCGCCGCGCTCCCCGGGGGCGCCGGGTGCGCAATCCGCCCCGGCGGCGGGGGCGCGCCGGGGATCCGGCGCGCAGCCCTGCCGTGCGGGAGCGCCGAAGGCGCCGGGGCCGCTCATAGGCGCGCGGGCGCCCGGCCCTGGATGTCGGGGCGGCGCAGGTAGAGGGGCTGGGCGCCCAGGCGCTCCTCCTGCCCCCGGGCCAGGCGCGCCGCGACCATGCGGGACATGACCGCGGGGTCCAGGTCGATGACGGGCCCCTGTCCCGCGTCCGCGAGGGGCTGCGCGGAGTGCGCGGGCAGGGGGCCGGCCGCGACGATGAGCCCGTCGGCCTCCCGCATCGCGCCCAGCAGGGAGCGCGCGGCCCCCACTTCCAGGCGGCCGACGAGCCGCACGTCGTCCGGGCCGTCGGCCTCGTAGCGCCCCCAGTAGAGCTCGCGCCTGCGCGCGTCCGAGACCGCGAAGACCGTCATGTCGGGGGGCAGCAGGTCCAGTCCCTGGCGGGCGACGACGTCCAAGGAGGCGACGCCGAGGACGGGGGCGCCCACCGCTTCGCCGATGACGCGGGCGGAGACGAGGCCGGCGCGCAGCCCCGTGAAGGGCGCGGGCCCCGTGCCCACCAGCACCCTGTCCAGCCCGGCGCCGGCCGCGTCCGGCCCCAGTCCCGCGTCCTGGAGGACCCGGCGGACCAGGGGGGTGAGGGATTCGGCGTGGTGGCGGGCGGACCCGTCCGCGGCTCGCGCGATGGCCTCCCCGTCGCGCACGAGGGCAACGGATGTCGCGTTCAGCGTGTCCAGGGCGAGTTCAAGCACGGGTCGATCCTACTGCGTCCCCGTCGCCGGAGGGCGCGGCCCGCCGGAACGCCGCGACGACGGCTTCCAGGACCCCGTCCCACCGCTGCCCGAACGGGCGCATCACGATGTCGCGGCGCCCGTCGTCCACTGCCGCCAAGTCGATGGCGCCGTCCAGGGCGGGCGCCGTGCCCCCCCGGGCGCGGCGGACCTCGACCTCCAGGCGGGAGTCGGACAGCGCCTCGGTCTTGCCCTCGCCCCATTCGACGACGGTCACCGCCTCGTCCAGGGAGGAGTCGAGGTCCAGGGTCTCCAGGTCCTCCAGGTCGCGGATCCTGTAGGCGTCGGCGTGGACGAGGTCGGGCCCTCCCCTCCCGGAGGGGTGGACGCGCGCGATGATGAAAGTGGGCGAGGCGACGCGCCCGAGCACGCCCATGCCCTCGCCGATCCCCTGGGCCAGGGTCGTCTTGCCGGCGCCGAGGCCGCCGCTGAGCATCACGAGGTCCCCGGCGGCCAGGACGGCCCCGAGGGCGGCCCCGAGGGCACGGGTCTGCTCCGCCGATCCGGTGGCGATGGTCGTCTCCGCTGCCATCTACTGGCTCCTTCCCGCCCGGATGTGGATCCGGGGGATGTGGTCGCCCAGGCGGGTGACGACCTCGTAGTTGATGGTTCCTGCGGCCGCGGCCCACTGGTCGGCGGTGGGGGCGCCGGTCGCGGGGTCGCCGAAGAGCACGGCCCCGTCCCCCACGCGGGCGGGCGGGGCGCCCGATTGGGAGCCCGGCGTCCCGGCCGCCCCGCCGGCCGGGCCCAGGTCGATGACGAACTGGTCCATGCACACCCGGCCCGCGCAGCGGGCGGGCAGGTCGCCTCCGGGGCCGCGCACCACCACGGGCGCGGCGTTGGAGGCGGAGCGAAGGATGCCGTCCCCGTACCCCAGGGGGACCAGGCCCGCCCAGCGCCGGGTCGGCGCCCGCCACGTCCCCCCGTACGAGACGGGCGCCCCGCGTTCGATCACTTTGACGGATGTGAGGGGGGCGCGCAGCGTCATGGCGGGCCGCAGGCCCAGTTCCCGCGAGTCGGCGACGGCGGGGTCGGGGGACAGGCCGTAGAGCCCGATCCCGGCGCGGACCATGTCGTAATGGGTCTCCGGGTGCCACAGGATGCCCGCGGTGGCCGCCAGGTGGCGGATCGCGGGGCGGACCCCCACCTCCCCCAGCACCCGCAGGCCGCGCTCGAAGATCCCGACGTGCGAGGCGGTCGAGGCCAGCCCGCCCTCGCTGGGGTCGTCCCCGCGGGACAGGTGGCTCCACGCGCCGACGACCTCGACGAGCCCGTCGGCCTGCGCCGCCCCGAGAGCCGAGGCCAGGGCGGGCAGGTCCGCCAGCGTGGATCCCGCCCTGCTCATCCCGGTGTCGATCTTGACGTGGACGCGGGCGGGACGGCCCACGGCGCGCGCCGCCGCGCTGATGGCGTCGAGCACCCACGTCCACGACACCGACAGGTCGATGCCGGCGCGGATGGCCCCCGCGAAGTCGGAGCCGGGCGTCATGATCCACGCGAGCACGGGGGCGCTCGCGCGGTCGACGCCCGCCCGGTCGAGGCCCTCCCTCAGCTCCACGGCCTCGGGCAGTTGGGCGACGCCCAGCCAGTCACTGCCCGAGGCGAGCGCAGTGAGGGCGACGGGCAGCAGGCCGTGCCCGTAGGCGTTGGCTTTGACGACCGCCATCTGCTTGGCTGCGGGGGCCGCCGCGCGCAGGACCCGGAGGTTGTGGGCGATGGCGCCGTGGTCGATGAGCGCCTCGCCGGGGTATGCGTCCGCGCGGGGCGCGTGGGTGTCAGTCACCCTCCCAGTATCCCACCGATGACCGGGGGAATCGCGTCGGCGATCTGGCGGGCCTGGATCGGCTGGCCCGGCGCGTGGCGGGCGCGGGCGGCCAGGCGCGCGGCCTCGCCGTGGACCCACACGGCGGCGGCGGCCTCCGCGACCGGGTCGTGGACGTCGGCGCCGTCCCGTTCCCTGCGGGCCCGGGCGCCCGCGTGCGTCCCGGCGACGAGGCCCGCCAGCACGTCGCCCGATCCCGCCACGGAGGCCCAGCCGCAGCCCAGGGGCGCCACAATGGCACGGGCGGAGTCCCGGCCTCGTGGTTCCCCGGGACTGCTGGGGGCCTCCGGCCCGCGCGCGCCGCCGGGGTCGTGGGTGTCCTCTCTGGGTTCGCGGGAACCCTCCCGACCGCGCGCGCCTCCGGGGTCGTGGCCCCTCTCCGGTCCGTCCCCCTGCTCGGGTCCGCACGCGCGCGCCCGCCCTGGCGCGCCCCCATCGGCCGGGGTTGTGCGGGCAGCGCCGTAGACGATGGTCGCCGCCCCTTTGAGGACCACGGTCGCGCCCGTCAGCTCGTGGAGGCTCTGTGCGGCCCGCAGGGGGGCGTCCCCGACCCGCGCGCGCGTCGTCGGGCTGCCGAGCGCGGTGAGCAGGCGCGCCGCCTCCCCGTAGTGGGGGGTGATCGTCAGCGCCGCGGGCCGCGTCCGGTCGACGAGGCCGGGGACCAGGTCCAGCGCCCACGCGTCGATCACCAGGGGCAGGCCCGCTTCGAGGCAGAACTCGGCGAGCTCGAGGGCCTCGGCGCGGCGCGCCTCGTCGAGCCCGGGGCCGATGAGGCCCGCCTGTATGCGCCCCCCGGCGGTGACCACACCGGGTTCGGCCGCCAGGACCAGGTCCTCGACGCGCCTTGTCGAGTTGAGGCGCACCATTCCGGCCCCGCTGGCGAGCGCCCCGCGCACGGCGAGCACTCCGGCGCCCGGGTAGGTGTCGGATCCGGCGACGACGCCGACCACTCCGCGCGTGTACTTGTGGTCCTCGGAAGTCGGGGCGGGGTAGTGGGTCGCCGCGCTCGCGGCGGTGTGGAGGGCGACGGGCGGGGTCCGCTCCGCATCGGCGGGCCGGAGTCCCAGGTCCACGCGTTCGATCCGCCCGGCGTACCCCGCGGCGGGGGGCAGGACCAGCGCCTCCTTGTGCGCCCCCATTGTGACGGTCACCTCCGCGGGCAGGAGCGGACCGGGCACCTCCCCGCGGGCGTCCGTCAGGCCGGAGGGGACGTCGACGGCGACGACGGCGGGGCCCGCCGAGCGTTTGAGGGCGGCCAGTGCCCTGACCGCGTCCGCCAGCGCCCCCTCCAGGGGGCCGCGAACCCCGGTTCCCACGATCCCGTCGATCCAGACGCGGGCGCCGGCCAGGCGCACGGCGTCCTGCCCGTCCAACTGATCGAGGGGGCGGCCCGCCAGGTCGGCGACCGCGACCCCCGCCGCCCGCGCGCGGCCCAGTGCCCGCTCGTGCGCCCCGGGTTTGAGCAGGAGCGCCATGCAGGCGGTGCCCGCGTCCTGCAGGATGGCGCACGCGTAGAGCGCGTCGCCCCCGTTGTCGCCCGAGCCGACCAGGGCGACGACCTGGGGTGCGACTCCCTCAGGTGCGCCATCGTGGGCGGCGCTGTGGGGGGAGGGCGCCAGGGACGGCCCATGCGGCGCGACGGAGGACAGGGCGGCCGAGGGCGCTTGGCAGTCGGACAGGACGGCAGCCGGATCCGCCCCCGAGGCGGGGGCATTGCCCCGAGGACCGGCCTGCGGGTCGGCCAGGGGACCGGGGCCCAGGCGCCAAGGATCGACTGCGGATGGCCGCAACTCGTCGCGGGGCCGTCCGAGCAGGCCCCGCACCGCGTCCGCCACCCCCATGGCGGCACGCTCCATGAGGGCGTCGGGACGCCCCTGGGCGCGCGCCTCGGCGATCAGGGGCGCCTCCGTCCTTCTCACCGTGGCGAAAGTGTGGGCGGGGATCGGTTCTGCGGCGCTCATGCCCTCCATGCTCGCACACCCGGGGCGGACCGGCGCCCGCCGGCGATCCCTGGAGGGCACGGACCCAGCCGCATTGGAGCAGGCAACGGGTCATTGGGGCAGGCAACAGGTCATTGGGGCAGGCAAAAGAGCAATAGAAACCGCGCATCGGAGCAGGCAACAGGCCATTGGGGCAGACAACAGGCCATTGGGGCAGACAACAGAGCAATAGAAACCGCGCATCGGAGCAGGCAACAGGTCATTGGGGCAGGCAAAAGAGCATCAGAAACGACGCATTGGAGCAGGCAATAGGCCATTGGGGCAGACAACTGTGCATTGGGGTAGGCAAATTGCCTACCCCAATGGGTGTTTTCCTACCCCAATGCGTCTCACCGGGAGCCAGCGACGGGGGTCCCTTCTGCGGCAATCCCCCACTGAAGCGCGCCCGCGCCCCGGATCCGGGAGCGGCACCGGGCCCAGTTCCCAGCGGTACCGCGCAGCCCCCGCGCGCACAAGCCCAGGCGCTCCGCGCCATGGGCCGCTTTCACAGCGATACCAGGATCCGCGTCGGCGGCTGCGGGGCTGCTCTGCACAGCGGCTCTGCTTTCCCAGCACCACCACACTTTGTAAGCGCTATCACACTTGCAAAGTGACGATATGCCTTTGAAAGTCCCACTCCGCATGCAAAACAGCCCGAACACCAACCCGATGGGCGAGTTGACGGCCTCACCGTCGTCACGAACAACATGCAAAACAGCCCGTACATCAACCCGACAGGCGGGTGCTCCCCTTCGAGAGCGCGACTTCGCCTGCAAAACTGCCCGAGCCCCGGCCCTAACCACCGCACTTCGCATGACAGAGCTCCGTCCGGGCGCCCCAACCAGCCCCGCGCGATCCCGGGCAAACGCGGGCCAACATCGGGGCAGGCAACAGGCCACCGGGGCAGGCAACAGAGCAATGGAAACGGCGCGTTGGAGCAGGCAACAGGCCATCGGAGCAGGCAATTTGCCTACCCCAATAGGCGGTTCCCTACCCCATTGCCCGTATCCTGCCCCAATACAGCTCACCGCACTCGGAAGGGCTGCACCGAGCACCCGGCACCGCCTTGACTAGTACCGGGGAGCTCACGACCGCCGTCGAGCCGAACACACCCACCACCGCCGAGCCGAACACACCCACCACCGCCGAGCCGAACACCCACCGTCAAGCCGAACACACCCACCGCGGAGCCGATCACAGGCACACGTGCGCCGGAATCCGGGCCTCCCCGAATGCCACACCGCCCGCCTCCGGGCAGCCCCGCTCTCAGGCGGCGTCGAGGGACTTGGCGATCCCCGCCAGAACGGCCCCGGCGATCACCAGGAAAACGCCGATGCCCGTCCAGCGCAGCTCCTTCCTGCTGCGCGTCTCGTGCAGCCACAGGATGCCCAGCGGCGTGGAGATCAGGATCCCCAGCTGCGAGAGCGTGAATCCGGTGCCCGCCCCGAGGTTGTTCGAGTTGAGCTGCAGCAGCAGGATCGCGATGCCCCACAGGACGCCGTTGAACACGGAGGGGAACATGCGCCGGTGGCGCAACGACGCCTCGGGGTCGACGCCGCCGCGCCCCTGGATGGCGAAGAACAAGGCGGCGTACGCGGTGTAGCCGACGGCCTGCGGCAGCAGGAACTCCTTCGGCGCGATGCCGAAGTACTTGATGATCAGGGGGAAGGCGACCAGGCCGAGGGTCGAGGAGGTGAGCAGGACCGCTCCCCTCCCCCAGTCCAGGCCGGCCGCGTCCGAGCCCGCCTCGGAGCGCGAGAGGAACCAGATCCCCACGATCAGCACCGCGATCGCCGCAATGCCGTAGGGCAGGGCGCCGCCGTGCAGCCACTCGCCGAACAATGCGATGCCCGCCACCGACATGAGGACCAACTGTCCTCCGGTGGACAGCGGCATCGTGCGCGACATGCCGAGCACGGTGTAGGAGCGCAACTGGTCGCACACGCCCAGTCCCAGCAGCAGGCCCGTGCCGAAGGACACCGCGAGGTTGAACGGCGTCCACTGGGGGTGCAGGAACGGCGTGGCCACGGCGGCCATGAGGAGGCCGCCCAGGACCGTGCCCATGACGCGCTGGCGGTCCGACCCCCCGGTCTTGCCCATCAGCGTCGTGGCGACGCCGAAGAACACGGACGGCAGGACGCCGATGAGAATGGTGGTGGGACTCATGACGGCTCCTCCTCGCTAACGGGTTTCGCTGTCAATCATCCGCCCCCATCAGGCGGAACGCCGCCCGATGACCGCTAATTCACACACCCCGGCTACTCGACGGTCACCGACTTCGCGAGGTTCCTGGGCTGGTCGACGTCGAGCCCCTTCACGCCCGCCAACTCGCACGCGAAGATCTGCAGGGGAACGACCGTGAGCAGTGGCGCATAGAGCGTCGGCACTGGCGGCACCCGGAAGACCACGTCGGCGAAGGCGTCCACGGAGGAGTCCCCCTCCTCGGCGACCACGATCGTGCGCGCGCCCCGGGCGCGGACCTCCTCGATGTTGGCCAGGACCTTGTTGTGCAGCTCGGGGCGGCGCGGGGTGGGCACGATGACGATGACGGGCTGCCCCTCGTCGACCAGGGCGATGGGACCGTGCTTGAGCTCGCCCGCGGCGAAGCCCTCCGCGTGGATGTAGCAGATCTCCTTGAGCTTGAGGGCCCCCTCCATCGCGACGGGGAAGCCCACGTGGCGGCCCAGGTAGATGACGGACGTGGCGCCTGCCATGGTGCGGGCGAATTGGCGCACCGCCTCCCCCCGCTCCAGGACGCGCTCGATCTTGGCGGGCACCTCGGCCAGTTTGTCCATGTAGTCGGCGATTTCGTCGGCGTACTTGTTGCCGCGCACCTGGGCCAGGTACAGGCCCAGGATGTAGCAGGCGGCCACCTGGGCGGTGAACGCCTTGGTGGAGGCGACCGCGATCTCGGGCCCGGCGTGCGTGAGGACCACCGCATCGGACTCGCGCGAGATCGTCGAGCCGGGCGTGTTGACGACCGCGACCACCTTCGCCCCCTGCTCGCGGGCGTGGCGGATCGCCTGGATGGTGTCCATGGTCTCACCGCTCTGGGAGATCGCCACCACCAGGGTCTTCTCGGTGACCACGGGGTCGCGGTAGCGGAACTCGCTGGACAGCTCGACCTCGACGGGGATCCGGCACCAGTGCTCGATGGCGTAGCGGGCGACCTGGCCGGCGTAGGAGGCGGTGCCGCAGCCGATCATGATGACCTTGTCGACGCTGCGCAGCACGTGCACGGGGATGCGCACCTCGTCGAGGGCCAGGTGCCCGTGGGAGTCGACGCGGTCCGCCAGGGTGGCTCCCACCGCCTCGGGCTGCTCGTGGATCTCCTTCTCCATGAAGGTCGGCCACCCGTTCTTCGTGGCGCGGTCCGACGAGAAGTCGACCTCGTACTCCTTCGGGGCGACGACCTGGCCGTCGGTGCCCACCACGGTCACGCCCCTGGCCGCGACCACGACGATCTGGTCCTGCTCGATCTCCACCGCGCGCCTCGTGTGCTCGACGAAGGCGAGCGCGTCGGAGCCGAGGAAGTTCTCCCCGTCGCCCAGGCCCACGACCAGGGGCGATGAGCGGCGCGCCGCGACGATCGCGTTCGGGGACTCGGTCGAGACCACCAGCAGGGTGAAGGTGCCCTCCAGCTGCTCCGTCACCGCCCGCATGGCGACGACGAGCCGGCGGGCCACGTCCGCGTCGGCCCCGGTCAGGCCGGCGGTCCCGCCCTGGTACGAGGCCGGGGACGCCCCGTCGTAGGCGCGGGCGATCATGTGGACGACGACCTCGGTGTCCGTCTCCGAGGCGAAGACCGCGCCGTCGGCGATCAGCTGGGCGCGCAGGGCGTCCGCGTTCTCGATGATGCCGTTGTGGACCAGGGCGAAGCGCCCGTCGGGGGAGCAGTGCGGGTGGGCGTTGGCCACCGTGGGGCGCCCGTGGGTGGCCCAGCGCGTGTGCCCGATTCCTGCGGTGGCGTCGACGGGGTGCGCCCGGTCGACGGCGGCCCTCAGATTGGCGAGTTTGCCGACCTCGCGGACGACCTCGAGGCGCCCGGGGGAGGCCAGGGCGATGCCCGCCGAGTCGTAGCCCCTGTACTCCAGGCGCGCCAGGCCGTCCATGACGACGCGGCACGACCGCTGCGACGGGCTGCTTGCAATATGACCAACGATTCCGCACATGGACTCAATTGGACCACACCGGGGGGCCGGGGGCACCGGCGAGTGCCCTTCGCCATATGGGCGCGCTCCGCTACTCCTTGCGGATCTTCAGCGACTCCACCCTGTGGTCCGCCCCCTTGGTGAACACCAGTTCCGCGCGTTCGCGGGTGGGGCGGATGTTCTCGCGCAGGTTCGGCAAATTGATCGCGCGCCACACCATGCGCGCCGTGCTCTCGGCCTCCGCGTCGGAAAGGCCGGCGTAGGTGCGGAAGAACGAGTCCTCGCGGGCGAACGCGGTCGCCCGGAGTTTGAGGAAGCGGTCGACGTACCACTGCTCGATGTGGGACTCGTCGGCGTCGACGTAGATGGAGAAGTCGAAGTAGTCGGACACCGCGATGGAGACGGAGCCCGGCAGGGCGCGCGGGGGCTGCAGGACGTTGAGGCCCTCGACGATGAGGATGTCCGGGCGGGAGACGACGGCCTCCTCGCCGGGGATGATGTCGTAGACGACGTGGGAGTACACGGGGGCGCTCACCGAGGGCGCGCCCGCTTTCACGGCGGAGAGGAACGCGATGAGGGCGGCGCGGTCGTAGGACTCGGGGAAGCCCTTCCTGGCGATGATGCCGCGCTCCTCCAGCACTTTGTTGGGGTGGAGGAAGCCGTCGGTGGTGATCAGGTCGACCCTGGGCGTGGAGTCCCACCTCTGCAGCAGCAGTTGGAGCAGGCGCGCCACGGTGGATTTGCCGACGGCCACGGAACCGGCGATCCCGATGACGAAGGGCGTCGAGACGGGGGCAGGTTCGCCCAGGAAGGCGTGGCGCTCCGCCGCTGTGCGCCTGCGCCCGTCGACGTAGAGGTGCAGCAGCGCCGACAGCGGCCTGTAGATCGCGTCCACCTCCTGCATGTCGATGGGGTCGCCCAATGACGCGATGCGGTCGATGTCGTCCTGTGTGAGGGGCAGCGGCGTCCGATCGGCGAGGCGCGCCCACGCTGCGCGGTCGAAGCCGGCGTAGGGGCTCGCCGGGATCGGGGAGGATGCGTCGGGGGAGTCCACACCCGCATTGTGCCCCACTTCCCGTCGGTTCGGCGCCCTCCCGGTCCGCCCTCCGCCGGCCTGGCGCCCTGTGGGCGCCGGGGCCGCGGCGGGCGTGGGCCGCAAGTCCCAGACGCTCCGGTCCCGGTGGACGCCGGGCGCCGCGCCCGCCCGGTGCGCCAGCGGTGCTCCGCCTCCCGTGGCGCGTCCCGGACGCCGTGATCGGTGTCCTGCGGACCGGGAGCCCGCCAAGAGCGCCCCTGCGCGGTGCCCTGTGCGCGAAGGGGCGGCGCCCCGGGGGGGCCCCGGGGCGCCGCCGGGAGGCGGGCTCAGCCCAGCCAAGCCCCCGAGGGGGC